>Ga0209988_10001177_pt1 | contig 16924 bp, 18 predicted proteins | sample N075metaG_FD_183115 | JGI IMG/M metagenome (GOLD analysis project Ga0209988, IMG submission 183115) | Deep subsurface microbial communities from Kermadec Trench to uncover new lineages of life (NeLLi) - N075 metaG (SPAdes) (version 2) | ecosystem: Environmental > Aquatic > Marine > Ocean trench... | reverse complement strand
TCAGTAAGTTCCTTCCTCGATGGTGCTGTCGATGCCATCGGATCAACGTTCATTAAAGAGCGTTGGGAAACGGAAGGCAAAGAAGAAGTTAGGCATGTGGACTACTGTATGCGAATCGGTCCTCACGCGTACTACTCGACAAAGATTCGCAGACCAGTGTCCGCTGGTCCGATTCCAGAACTGCTTATCAACCCCACGTACCAAAAAGTGAAGGATTTGACCTCGGGTAAACAGAAACCAAAACGTAAAAAAATTAGGAGAACAAGCTAATGGCAACACGTAAAAAGTCTGCTAAAAAGGCGGGCAAGAAAAAAACGTCACGCGGACGTCGGGGCAAGAATACCGTAACAGTCGATTTCACAGGTGTTGAGTCCGGGGGTGGATCACCCACGCCTGATGGCTACTACATTGGTGAAATCACCAAGGCGGAACAGGAAGTCAGTCAGAGCGGTAACGACATGATCGTTGTGCGTTGGAAGACCAACATCGGTTCTATCGTGTTCGACCGTTTTGTTCTGGTGCCTCAGTCGCTCTGGGTGCTGCGTACAGCACTTGAGTGCATGGGGTACGAAATTCCGGATGGTCCGTTCGACTTTGATCCTGATGATCTGGTCGGCAACACTTGCGGACTGGAAATCACGAACGAGGAGTACGAAGAAAAAGATCAGCCTCGTGTAACGGGCTACATGCCCCCTGAAGTCGCCGAAGCAGAAATCGAAAAAGCAGGCGGCTACGTGGAGTCCGAAGAAGAAGAAGAGCCGGAAGAGGAAGAGGAGCCGGAAGAAGAGCCTGAAGAAGAGGAAGAGCCCGAAGAGGAAGAAGAAGAGGCACCTCCCGCACGGAAAAAGGCTTCGAAGAAAAAAGCTCCTGCAAAGAAGAAGAAAAAAGCCTCGGGTGCATTGCGACCCGGTGCTCGCGTCACCTTCGAAGACGAAGACGGCGAAGAGTATCAGGGTGTGATCGAGGGCATCGAAGACGACATTGCAGTAGTCGTGGACGATGAGGAAGGGGAATGGGAAATTCCAATCGGTGAGCTGAAGAAGGCGTGATCCGAACTGAACTCCGTTCCTATCAGAGGGAGGCTGTCGCTGCGGCACTGCCGCACGATGGCTTCGCTCTTTTTCCAGAGCAGCGCACAGGGAAGTGCCTTGTCTCGCTAGCGATTGTCGATGAGCGCAAGCCCGATGTGTGCATCATCATCTGTCCGAAAAAAGCGGTCCTGACATGGGACACGGAGATCGACAAACATCTCGATAACGATTGGGGATGCGAATTTTACATCGTCACCTATCAGGAGCCGGTCAAGAATCTCGACCTGCGAAAAGACTGGTACAAGGAGACGACGAAGTGGCACAAAGACGGCGTGAGCATCATGGTCATTGCCGACGAAGCACACATGATCAAAAAACCGGGAACAGCCCAGTCCCGATTCACGCGCACACTCGCAAAACGTGCGCAGTGGAAATTGGCGTTAACAGGCACGCCAGCCGATAAAGGCTTTGAGCAGTATTGGGCGATTTTTGACTTTATTGGTCACAAAGAAATTTTTGGCACTTACGAGAATTTCAAGGAGCGGTACTGCATCTATGAAATCCGAAAACGCAGAGATAAACGAGAATATCCCGTTCTCATCGGATACCGACTTAAAGACGAATTACTTGAGACGATTCACGAGTTCAGTTACCGAATTACGTTCAACGAAGCGCGTGTCGCCATGGGAAAATCCCCTGTGCGCATCCGCAGGCGCAAAGTGCGTTTCAAGCTGGGGCGTAAAGCGCGTGCGATCTACACGGATTTAGAAATAGACATGGAAACCACCATAGACGGATTAACGGTAGGTGCTCCGCTACCGGTCACACTGCCGCAAAAGTTGCAGCAGGTTTGTGGTGGTTTCCTCTTACATCAGGAACGCATTCCGGGGCAACGAAAACGCAAACGAATTGTAATTCCGTGTGGCGGCGAAAAGCTCGAAAAACTCATGGAGCTGCTTTCGGGCTTTGGGCAAGAAAAGGCAGTTATCTGTTGTCGCTTCACACACGAAATTGACGCCATAGCGGCTAAATTCGAAGAATTCAATTGGACGTACAAAATCATCGATGGACGCAATGAGTGGGATGACAAGTTCGACGTCGATTTCGTCATTTTGCAAGTTAAGAGCGGTTTGGGCTTCGATCTGTCTGCCGCGAATGCGTACATTTTTTACAGTTGGGACCATAGCTGGATTACGTTCGATCAGTCACGTTTTCGCATCATGAACATGGAAACTACCAATTGGGTGTACTACTACTTTATGATGGCGGACGACACGATAGAGGATGAGTTTTATGAAGCGATTGCGAAGAAAAAAGAATTCTCGACACTCGTCCTCGACCGGTACCGCAGAAAGAAGGCACAAAAGCGTCGAGGCTCAACTTGGCGAGGTGCGCGCAGAATTCGCAAAACCCATCTCCTCGCAGATGCCCCCTATAGGTAAATCGGTGAAATAGCGTGCAATATTTCCGACGGAATAAAAAATTGTGAACGAGGGCAACCTTTGGGAGTGGCTGCGAGACATTGCGCTACCTTTGGGGCATTACTCCAGAATCGAATCCCCAGACACCGCGCCGGGATTTCCTGACGTATTCTTTTCTGTGGGACAAGGTCCACGGAAGACAGATGGACCACCGATCCCCGGCAAGGCTGGCACAGGTACCATCGAACTCAAAGCAACCGACCGTAGCATGCGCGTGCCCTTCCCAGACGAAGAGAAGGGACTGCACAAGACCCAACTGCGATGGATTCGGGACAACCTAGCTGCAGGAGGTGTCGTCTGGATCATTGCAGAAACTCCCGGCATCATTTACCTTATCCACGGCAAGGAAGCCGAGAAATTTAACGGTGCGACCCACGAAGACCTGCTTGAAATGTCATGGGAGACGCTGAGCAGGAAGGACCCTAAACAAGCTGCGTCCATACTGAACGTAGCACTTAGAGTGACGGATAACTTCCGTCTTTACGCAGAGTACTACTGAGGAGAATAAAAATGTTTGAAGGAGAGAACCAAGCAGTTGAGTCAGCCGGTCGCACACTCATGGACCACCGTCCACCGTCGGTCAGTGAGAAGCTGGAGCAAGAGAAGAAAGAATTGGAGCTGCGTCTCGAAGCAGTCACGTCGCTGATCGAATCACTGGACGATTCTCCGAAGGTCAGAGACATCATCGACAGGCTCTCGCAGCTCGGGCATCGAGTGTACTGATGCGTACCTGCACCTTCCTAAACAAACATCATGTCGAGTGCTGCACTGAGTGTGGCCTCGGCATCGACTTCTGTCAGTGCGTGGAGCCTGATGAGATAGCAGACACCCGTCTTACGAGTGCTGATGGTTTCGTCTTCAAGATGATCCGCGACGAACTGATAGCAGCACGCGAAGCATTCCCCGGCAAGACACACATGCTTTGCGCGACAGTTGAAGAGGTAGGTGAGTTGGCACAGGCACTGATGGAACACGACCGTCAGCAGGGGACCAGCGTGCAGGAAGTACTGCGTGAAGCAGTGCAGGTAGCAGCGATGGCAATACGCGTCGCAGTCGAGGGTGATGACAACTTCCTGTACGAATTCCCTGCTGTCGAAGACGATTTACCACGCGGCCCAGTTGGAGGGCAATACCAATGAGACATGATCGCTATCGTATCAACATGATCATCGACGGCTCACTTAATGACGAGGAGTGTGCCGACGAGCTGGAGAAACTGCTCAGTGGCGTTCGGTCAGATGCAATAAAGCACACGTGGACTGAAGCTTGCTCCCAGTACGATAAGGGGATGGACCCACGCAACTTCGAGGTCCCATTGCTGCTGGAGAAGGCTATCGCTGATCTCAATCCGGAACGAGGGGACGACTAATGACCAAGAAAAAAGGAAACGATAAGGACAAGTCGGAGGAATCTCAAAAAATTGTAGCGACGGGTGAAGACGACGACCCAGATCTGGGCATCTCTATTGGCGTGGAGAACGGCAACGTAATTATTGTGTTTTCTCAAAGGCTTACGACCCTCAGCATGCCAGCTAAAGCCGCTGAAAAAATGTCAGAAGCCCTGCTTAAACACGCTGCTGAGGCTCGTGTAATGACAGGCACCTAGTTCCTGTACACGTAAGCGGAAGTGTGTATAATAGGAGCTAATTTTAACACTAGAGGAAGTCTGCATGGCAATGCAAGCTCATAGCGACAGCATCGGTGCACAGATGGCAATGATGCGCAAACGAAGCTGGAAAAAGTGTGCAAACCCTGAATGCAAGAAGCGTTTCGAGGGTCTCACGATTACAAACTACTGCTCGGACGAGTGTCGTTTCCGGGCAGCTTATCTGCGACGCAAAGGAAAATAACATGTTTCTAAAACAACATCGCAAGGCGGAGTTGCAGCTCGAAGGTCGGAAGCTCATCGGTAAGTTCAGCGTGAGTCTGACCAACGCGGGCGACCGCGAAGTGATCGTTGAATTCATGACAGAGATGCGAAAGCAACTGCGTGAATTTGATCCGGACAGGAAGAAAAGGACTGGCGCGAAGAGACGTCCCAAGAAAAAAGTTAATCGGAAGATCCTCAAGAAACGCCAGTGATCATGATCGATTTGGAAGGGACGCTGAGCGATCACAGCATCCGTTTAGCAACCCTTCTGGAGAACGAAGAGAAGTATAAGAAGCGCGACCGTGTTGCGTGGAAGACCTACTACGCAGGACTCATCGATGATCCTCCGCGCAGTCACATCATGGAACTGGTACGCGAGTACATCGCGGAAGACATCCGTCCGCTCATCTACAGCACCCGATTCATTAACAAATACAAGCACGAAGAGGGTTGGCTGAAACTTCACGGACTGTGGGATCAAGTCGATCTCTTGCAACGTGAGCCCCACATGACCAAGATCAAGGGACCTGATCTCGTCGCCCAGTGGGTGCGTCAGTACACTCCGCTGCTCATCGTCGATGATCGAGAAGAGGTACGCGAGTTGGTGCGTGCAATGCACACAGAATGTGTTGCTTACGCACCCGAAGCGTTCATCAACTTGGAGGCACTATGAGGATACACTGCGCAGACGGTTGGCTCTTCCACGAATGGAAGAACAACAAATGCACCCGGTGCTATGTTACCTACCGGGGAACCCTGACCGACGTGACATTGGCCGACGACCCGTGCCTTTTTGAAGGGCACGTGCAAGTCCACCCTGCTGATCCTGCATCCCCACACGATTCGGTGACCCCCCTGCTCCGGCTGGTCCGGGGACGCCACGTCTAGGACGATTCATCATTCGCTGCCGTTGCATTTGACCACGGAAGTTCGGCGGCACCATCGGTCCACCCGGCATCCCACCACCACCTTTACCCGGCGGAGGTGCGATAGGTCCACCTCTTGGATCGTAGCCCACAGGTTTCCGGAATTGCTGTTGCGCCTGCACCTGATTACGCAGTCGCGACATCATTCCACCACCTCCACCCGGAGGCATCGCTCCACGTTGTGCTTCAGCCTGCTGTCTCACGTCGGCTAGCATTCCACCTCCACCACCAACGGGAGGCATCGCTCTCGGGTCTCCACCAACACCTCTTAAAGATCCGCCGGGACCTGCGCTACCTAATGGGTTTGGTCCGTAGCCGGGTCCACCTAAGGTACCGACTCCACCCGGCGGCATGCTTGGCGGAACCATAGGTCTCGGTCCTTTACCCGGAGGCATCGATGGCATCCCGCCCAACATCCCACCACCTCGTGGCGGCTGAGGCGGCATCCGAGGTGGAATTCCACCGCGACGAGGCGGAGCACCTTTCATCTGCGGAGGGATCCCACCTCTTGGCGGACCACGGAACTGTCCACTCGCAGATGCAAGTCCACCGAACTGGTAACCTTGCGCGTCAATGTAACCACCGTACGCTTCTTCCATTCCTTCGCCCTGCGACTCAAGGTACTCTTCGGTCTTGCTTTGTCGAGCACCTTCTTTACCGGTTATCTTGTCCCACCAGCTCAGCTCTTCCGCAACTTCAGGCGGAGGCGGAGGTGGAGGATCTTGATGCTTCCTGCGCTCCCAATAATTGTAACTAGCCGATCCTTTTGGGTAAGGGTTCGGACCTATCGTTGCATCCTCTGCATGACCGGGACGGACAGCTCCGCCTTCATCGTAGTAATTCACTTGACCTCCTCCTGCGTAGCCACCCGGTGGCACCGCTAATGTTGCTGCAATACGTCGCCTGTGTTCGTTTAAGGCGCGTGAATATTCAGTGTCTCTTCCTGCTCTGCGATCTGGTGGCGTGTAATCCACGGGAGGGGTGCCTTCAACAGGAGGCTCGCCTGTAATAGGATCAACAGTCGGCGGAATTATTCTTGGCGGAGGAGGTCCACCTCCACCACCACGTCCGCCACGTCCTCCACGTCCGCCTCGACCACCACCACCTCGGCGTCCACCTCGTGGACCTTGAGTCGCAACGGGTGTTGGCAGTCCAGCAGCAGACTCACCGGTCGCGGTCTGCTCCGGCGGATACCACATCTTCTCTTCTTCATCGAAGAACCAGTTGCTCTCAACCAAGTCGCTGTAAGCTTTGACAGGAGCGTACTGTCCACCTCCGTGTCTCTTCGTAGCTTGCTTCCACGTGAGCGGTTCGAGACCTGCCCAATCCATCTTGCCACCGCTGTGCATGTACGCAACTTCACCACCGTGATCAAATGCTAAGTGCAGACCCGGTGCATCCATTCGCTGACGCAGATCGTTCATCGGTGCAAGTCCACCTTCCCACATGCCCTTAGCTTGGTCCGCATTAACGAACTCTCGTGCCACTTCTACTGAAGGACCCTTCCCATGCCGTGGCGTCCACCCATGGGCAACAGCGCGCATAAGTCTGGCTTGTTTCTCTGACGTGCTTGGCATGACTACCTTACCTCCGGAGGCTTTTCGGTCCTCCCAACTATTTACAATTTCATTGTACTTCTTAATGCTCCAACTGTGAGCGCGACGTTCCATCTCCTCTTCTTGATCTTTGAGCAGGCTCTCAGTAGAAAAAAAACCCTTACGTTTTATCGGTACATCACCTTCTGCTTCTCGAGTATCCACTTCAGTCTGCAGGAGCGCGTTGCGATTATTTGCAATCGCTTCTTTGAGGTGACTCTCGATGTCTGCGTAATTTTTAATCGAATCATCTTCGTTAAACCTGCGTTTGTTATACGTCCGCCATCTGCGTACAGAAGCTGCCCACTCAAAAGGACTGTCCGACCTGAAGGCGTCATGTATTAACCGATACCGCTCACTGCCGCCTCCTTCAAATTCGTCACGTCGATGACCAAACTCATGCGCCCAAATCTGTGCCGTAGCATTCGACCCACCAACTGCTGAGACCGTATCTTCTGCAGGTGGCTCAATTCCTTTCTCTCTCAACGTATCTGCAATGGGTCCGTACCTACCGATCTCCATAATTGACTCAGCACCCGGAGGTCGATACATCCCTTGCAAATTGTAGTTACCAACAGCTAACAGTCGTGCCTTGTCCGCATCAACATACTCTGCCAACTGTGGGCCACCTTGCTCAACCACATCCCGTTCGAACTCCATGTCCCAGAACTGCGCTTGTAAAGCATACGCAGCGTCCTCTTCCGGAGTAGCGTCAGGCCAAGGTGCTTTCTTTGGCACTACTTTTCTACCTCTCCGGTGCGCCCGTCGATCAATGCGTTGTCGGGCTTCGGTTTAATCAGTGACAAGATACTTGCCATGACTTCCATCCTCGTCTCGTCACGAATACCGATAGGCCCACCGTCCGTGCCGCTGTGCTCAGTCTGTTTGCGATCAGCCCAGTTCTGCCGCTGACGATTGGTCAGCCACAACTTAATCGCTTGCACGTCAGGTTTGTAATGCTTGACAGTGTCGGCACGGATGACTTCACCGTCCCACATCATCACTTTCTCTTCTTCGTGCGTGTAGCCAGTCGCTGTCTGGAACAGTGCGTTCAGCACTGCAGCATCTGCATCGGTGTAGCCATGCTCGACAGCCTTTTTGAAGACAGGGTACTGCGCCTTCCAGATGCCCAGCTGTCTGCGACTGATGTCAAACAGCTCAGAGATGTCATCTTCATCGAAGCCGTTCATCATGATCGCACGGATCTGATCCGGGTAATCAGGTAGGAATACACGGGAGCCAGCTGACATTATCTGACCATGCTGGTTCCTCGCCTTGCGATTGATGCGTTTGGCTGGCACTAATCGTCACCCTTCAAAAAGCGTACGAGCTTGTCAGGGATCTGCCCAATGTCGCCGATCATATCCTCAGCTGCGCCTGATATGTCCTCAAGGAGATCTTCGCCGCCTTCCTTCAGTGACTCTTGCGTAATGTTCACGTCTGGGAAGGAGTAGTTCTCCTGCTTCCACTGATTCTCCGCAGCAACAAAGTACGGTCTCAGCTCTCGCATGATGGCAGCAGTCTGTTTCTCATCACCCGCAATGTGCGCCAGTTTCAACAGACGATCACGTACGAACCTACCTTGCAGGAATCGTCCTGCGGCACCCATCACTGCAGCACTACCAACCAGCGCATTCAAGACACCAGCCATGAAACCAAGACCACCACCGACAGCTGCGACCATGCCTGCGCCCTTACCCGTCTCTTGCGCTGCCGCTGTCAGTCGTAGGTACTCACGTACACCGTTGATCACTTGCTGATCTTCAGGCTCGAACCATGATGCAATGACTTTGCGGTTGGCTGGTTTGTCGAGGAACTGCAGGAACTTCTTCGGGTCTGCAACGCCGGGTGCGCCCGGTGTCCAGCTAGAAGATTCCAGACCACGAAGAAGGAAGCGTCGGCGTGCAGCTTCTTTACCCGGATCCATTAACTTGTTGAACAGCTCGCCCAGAAGCTTAGGTCTGCCAGAGTCCATTACTTTATCGACGACGATGTCATCGATGCGGTTGTTCTTAATTGCTTCCTTCAGGACACCGTGAGAGATCTCTTCCATCTCTGCTTCGTAGGCACGCGCTATCATCTCGTTCGCACGAGTGCGGTTACCCTTCAGCACCAGATCTTCGTTCGCACCCCAGAAGCGTCGCTTCATCATGCGCTCGACGAAGTTCTCCATTACACGGGTGCCATAGTCCGTCTCAACATCGATGCCATATTTTGCGGCGAGTTCTGTCAATGCATCAACGCGCTCGCGTCCCATCTGTTTGCGCAACCCACCTGTGCCCGCGATGGGAATACGTTCTACGACCTTGGCGAGAATTTGCATCGCAGGCGTCATGCGCTCACCCAACACATCCTGCGTCATGATCCTGCGGCCAGTCTCTTTCGCGTACCGGATAGCTTGTTGAATGTTCTCGGGAACTACGTCGGCTGCTTTCGTTTTGATGTAGCTCGGGATCTTGGTGGCGAATCTCGCAAGGGGATCAAAGACGTAGTCAGGCACCGCACCGAACGCAGTGCTCATTGCGATGTCCGCTTTGTCGAACTCACCCCCGGCTGCTTCTTGCCCAAGCTGCAGGCCTGTTTCCGTTACACCAGACCCTGCCATGAGTGCCATTGCACTTCTGCGTCGGGCTTGCCGGAGTGCTAGTCGCTTCGCTGTTTCCGTGGCAGCTTTCTGCGCCAACAAACGAGCACCACCTCCGGCGACTGCAGCACCTCGACCAGCAGGTGTGAACGAGAGACCGAGAGTCGCGAGTTGCATCGCATCGAAAGAACTCATGCCGGGACGGTTGATGATGGCACGCGCACCAGTTGCGTTGTTAATAAGGATGAGCGTGCCATCGGGGGCTGTCTGCAGACCAACGTGTGGGAACATTCTTACCGACTGCATCTCGCCCGTCTCAGGATTCTCAAACTCAACTTCCTGCGTGAAGATCTGTGCGATCTCGTTAGGGTCCGTTGTCGTCAGCATTGCAGCCACCAACCCGTACTGTGCCCACTGAGGAAGCTCCTCTTGACCGGGGGCGTTGAAGAATTGTCCCGCACCTATCTGCGAACCCAGTTCAGGGAGCTGAAGCGATGCACGTGACGTGCCACGCGCCATCGGGAAGGGTGTCGGGAAATCGACCTCCTTAGGTTCCGCTCCTCGTGGTGCATACGGATTCTTTCGTTGGGGTTCATCTCCCTCTCTCGGAGCGTAAGGATTTATACGACTGCTGAGTTCCGGAATTAAGTTCTGCTCTCCCAGATGCTCTTCAAGAATCTGTCGGGTGGCTGGTCCCTCTCGCACATTAATGTCTGCACGTAACTCCAGTGCCTCTTCGTCGGTCAGGCCACCTTGAAAACCTTCGTCGGGTGGCGTACCTCCCATCGGAGGGATCGCTCCAAACCCTTCTTCATCTTCCATCTGCCCCAGCATTTCAAGTAGTCTGCTCTCTGGTGTAGCCATTAGATTGCTGCTCCTGCTTTACGAAGTGCCAGCTGGACATCATCAGGTATGTCATAAAATTCCCGGAACATTTCGATGTGACGTTGCTGCTCCTCCGGGTTACCTTCGTTAAGCTGTATGTTCTCAATCAACTCTTCGAGTCTTGAGGTAGGTGCCGTACGCGTAGTAGCATCGTACTCAGCAGCCAGTTCAGCCTGAGCCTTACGGTGACGCAAGTATGTCTCTAACCAGAAGCCCTTCTCTTCGGTACCGGGACCTTGCCCTAGCGACTGTGCAGCGAACTCACCTTTGTCCACCATCTCATTCAGCATGGTCATATGTTCTTCAAGAATACCTAGGTTTTCTTCCACGCTTATACCGAGACGAGCATTTTGCCCCTCGACTTTTCTGTACTCGAAGTCAGTCTTGCTACCCGTTAACAAACGCAAATCTTGTAGTATCTGCGCACCAAACATTTTGTGGATTACGGCTAAGGTAACGTTGTCGTCGATGATCTCACTGATGCCTGCCCACTGTGCAACCTGACGTATCTTTTCGTTCAGCCCGCTCGTGTCTTCGGTTAACGACGACAAGAGTCCGTAGGCTCGCTGCAGCCGTGTAACCATGGGGATAGCATTCACACCCAACTTCGCTGCAGTTACCTGCGTAGCTATTGACGCACTGGCAGTTGCCTTTGCGGATGTCTGAGCAGCTGCCTGAGATGGAACCTTACTCGGATCAACAATGACCCAAGGCCGACCGTCAGGATCTGTCTCTATACGAGAGATGGTCTCGCCATTCGGCTGCATGATAATGCTGATGACGTTCCTTTCCGCTTCCGCTTCCGTGATCTCTTTATTTGCGATGCGTATGTTATCTGCTGGAGTGATGACAGTCTTCGTACCAACCACGCGTGCACGACTGTTGTTCTTGAAGCCTTCCAAATTGGTGAGCGAATCGAAGTAGTCAGACGCAATCGAAGCTTCCCGATCCATCATCCATTCTTCGTGCTCCGTCATTTTCATTTCTGTTTCGAACGTGCTCGCGTTCACATCACGCAGTGCACCTGCAGCCATGCCTAAGTTCTCACCGAACGCACCTGTCTGCGTCGGGGACAACATTGCTTGCGCCATCGCTAGCCACCTGTCCTGTTGAGAACGTTTCTCTTGTATAACTCGACGGCTTTTGAACTCTTCCTGCGTGGCACGCAACACTTTGATCGCTTCATCGCGATTCATTGCCGCCATTCGGTACAGGTCAGGCTTCGGCGCGGGATCCGGAATCAATTCTTCCGTGCCCGTAACATCTGCTGGATCGAAATCGAGTACCAGCTCGTCATCTTCTGGATCAGGAGGTGCTACGACCTGTGCCAGTCCACCTGCTTGAAAGTTTCTCATCAACTCAGTCCTGTTTCCATCTCAGTTCGATATTCTCTTTGTCGGCACCTTCATTAGCCAACGTGTGACCACCTAAGACACCGATACTATCGGTGGGATCGGGACGAAGCGATTGCGCCCAGCGGCTCAGTCCGCCCCACGCACTTTTCCCAAGCCCGTATATCTTCTTCCACGCTGCCGTGGCGAGACCTCCTATCCCGAACTCCTGTTCAGGATAGTAGCCGCCTTCAGCGAACGCTTTTGGGTACGCATACCCACCCTCCGCATAATCATCTTCAATGTAGCCACCCTCCGCTCCGCCTCGTGGATTCAGTCCACGGTACACACCGTAAGCACCAACCGCTTGTGACAATGGTGACGGCTGATAAATACTCGCCGGTCCCACGTCGGTGCGAGTCTGCACTCGATCCATCGGCAGGCCGCGAATGATATCGGACATGAAGCCCAGTCGTTCGAACGGCAGGTTGCGTTGCTCCAAGAAATCTTGGTACGCAAGATCGAGACTCGCCTGATCCATTCCCTGCTGTTGAGCACCGATATGTTCCATCGCTGCAGCATCAGTGAAGCCCATGCCTTGAGCAGCTTCGCCCATTCGGCCAAGACCTTCGGCACCTTGGTACATGGCTCCCGCACCAGCTTCTTCGAGTGCTCCTGCGATGCGTCCCAGCTCACCGTAACGCGACTGGTCCGCACCAAAGATGTCCGCGCCCTGACCGTACGCTCCGGAGAGTGCCTCCAGTCTCTGGGATTCGAGATCTTCCTGAATGTCACGTGCGCCACGCATAGCCATGTCTTCCATGGAGCCAGTGCCACCACGAGATCCGTACTGGCCTGCGCCACCGAACATGCCAGAGATTCGAGGCATGAATTCATCTTCCAGCGTGCGAGTAGCGAGCCGCTCTTGTCGGTCGAGCACGCCACTGATGTAAGGGTTCATGTAGGACTCGGCGACGCCTTCGTCAGTCCACCTTTGTGATGCTTCATCCATGTAAGGCTGCGCAGCAGCAGAGATGTTCGCAGCGCGATTGAGACCACCTCCATACGCTGCAGCTCCTGCTTCGAGGTACGGCTGATAGGCACCGATGTTCGCTTCAACCATGCCGAACGCAGCTTGCTGGTCCGGATTGAAGCCAGCGATCCTCGGACCACCGTATGGGATGTACGGCTCAGCCGCCGCAGCGTTCGCACGCGAGATCAGTCCCTGCGTGTAATCTGACATCCACTTGGGGATGTTTTCCACCGTCTGCCCGTAGGTTGTGACCGACTGTGGAGGCTTTCCCTCAAATAGAAAGTCGTAAATACTTTCAGCCATTACGCTCTCCCTGCCGCAGCTCTAAGCCTTGGCATGTAACTCGCAGGCGACTTCGCTTTATGACTGAAGCCACCCTTGCTCAAGTTCTTCGCTTTGTGCTTTCGAAGCTCTTGCCGCATCTCATCCAACCGCTTCGCTCCCGCGTCACCGGACCCGTCACCTAAGAGTGCGACCGTTTCCGCGTCCATGACGTACTCACCGTCGCTCAGTCGGGCCGGGATGTCGTCGGACCTACCAGTGCCCGGTCCTTTAACATAACGCCCCTGAGCGCTCACAGTGGGGCTGATGCGTGCTACGTCCCTGTTCTGGGCGAAGTGATCGAAGTGACCTCCGCGTTGGAAGCCCGTGCCCTGCCCCAGCTGTGGCGGAGGTGGCATCCACGTTCCCGAGTTGGGATCTACCGTGTAGCCAGCTGCACGCAGTCGGCCACCAGCACCTCGGACCATCTGGGCTGGGATCGGCTGACCTTGCGCCATCATTGCGGCGAGCTGATCTTGTGCTCCCAGCCCACCTGTCGGACCCGGTCCAGCTGTTGGCGTACCGGTCTCTCCGGAGAAAGGATCTGGCGTGATGAACAAGCTCTCACCTGTCTGCGGTGCGCCTGCCGTGCCGTATGTGTAGTACGCGTTCGGATCTGTCGGGCCAATGAACTCACGAGTGCTTTCGTAGATCGGCAGCGATTCCATCATGCCTTCTGGCATCGGAGGAGCCTCGCCTTCTTCGTATCCACCACCCCCCAGCGCTCCCATGGCACCCATGATCGGGAGCCCGTACTTCATCAGGAGATCTTGCTCTGGTCCCGCAGCTGCAGGAGTTGCTCCCGGTGCTGCTGCTTCACCAAACATATTTTCCATCGCTGCTCGATCAGCCCCAGCTACTTCATCCAGTGCGCCACGCTGCTTCGGCAGTGTCGAGAGATCGATCTCGGTCAGCTCTTGTGATGGATCGGCTGTTCTACGAGCGAAGATGTCGCCCTCCGTGTGTTCGAGACCGAAGATGTCTTGACCTTTCTCTGCCAAGCCCTCCATGGTGGGCCGCATCATCTGACCCATTGCGCCTTGCAACGCACCCGACATGAAGTCGCCACCACCCAGTTCGGCACCGGCACCACTCGCCAGACTTGCGCCAACGATAGCCGCAGTCGAGTCAGTCAGTCCGGGAGCAACGTCTTTCACCAGTCCACCAGCTACGTCGCCGAGACCTCCAGCGATAGCACCAGAGATGGCACCGGTCACGAATTTGCCACCACCTGCTGCGGACATGCCGCCCCGGACGAGTGCGTTACCGATCACGCTCGCAGTCGTACCGGAAGCACCCAGCAGGCCACCAACCCACGTGCCCAGTCCGGGAGCGAAGATGCTTAACGCGATGGGAGCAATGATCTGGAAGATCTTGGAAGAGAAGACTTTCTTCACTGCCTTCTTAACTTTTTTCCAGATCTTGGAAAAGAAACCGTACTCGGGCATGCCGGTGTTGGGATTGACATCAGCTTTGCCCCACATTCCTTCGAGGATCTTTAATTCTTCTGGCGTCATGTGCACCAGCATCGAGTCTCCGCCACGTCCACCGCGACGTGTCGTGTCAGCAGCTTTTGCCAGACCACCTTCGGCCTTATCGACGTAGCCACCAATTTCGTACAAGCGCACCTTCTTAGCCTCACCCTGCGTCGCACCGGCTTTCTTCATCAGCTCTCCGGCAGCGAACGAGTAAAGTAACTCGGGACCTCCCGGTATGCCTTCGATCAGCTCGGCAGCTTCGACAATATCTTTGTCGCCGCCCTGTTCTGCCAGCATGGAGGGGAGCCCTCGCTGAACGTTGATTCCCGCTCCGGAGTCAGCCCCTCTGGGTGTAGAAGTTCTTCGTGTAGCCATTTCCCTATCCCATAAAATTTGTAGTTGAGAACATTCTCATTGCCCACTCTTTCCAATCATCATATGCAAAGGGGTCAGGCACATCTTGCCCCAACGCATCGACGCCACCAAACACACCGCTCGCCCACTGTTGCCACTCAGCTGGATCGTCGAGCCGTGGATAATTAGGATCCGATCCATTCGCATCGCTGGCGAAGAATTCCAATGCGCCTGACATGAAATCAGCCCATTGGATCACCTCGTTGTCACCAAAACCTCTGGGATCGATGATCATGTCTCAACCCTTCCGTCAGCTGGTTCGATGTGCGCGTAGGTCTTGCCCAGTTCGAAGTTACCTCCGCCCACGTTCGACTCAAACTTGAAGCTCATCAGCCGCCGAATGTCTTTGAATTTAACAGTTTCTTCGGCACTACTCGACGGAGTCGCAAAAATTGTCTCGGTAGGTCCGTCCACCACAGCAGCTTTCGCGTTGGCACGTCCGCGTACCTGTACGGTCATGTCGCCGCTCTGCACGAAGTCAGGTTCAAGCCGTGCAACACGCAGGGACTTATCTCCGACGTTCTGGTCGAGTAGTGACATCTCATGCGTCTCGTAAAACGAACGGATGGCACTGATGCTGCTCAGACGGATCTTGTCGTTTGCTGTTTCGTGTTGCCACAGTGTGCGACCGTTCGAAGTGATTTCGTTGTCCACCATGAAAGGACGTTGGTACACGTCGGCGTAGAGACCTGCGCAGCGTCCCTGATTGGCGTCGTCGCTATCGGGTAACGGTGTGTCGAACCAGTAGCCTTCGCGCACGTTGTAAACAACTGCATGTGTGCACTCGGTCGCACTGCCTCTTGGATAACACCACCACAGCTCACCGTAGCGCGGGATCTTGAAGCCGAAACATTTCTGCCGCGCAGTGAAGTTGATGTTGTCGAAGAACCAGTTCTGATTCATGTTGTTGGGGAGGTCTCTCACGACACCATTGAACATGTACCAACGATCCACACCGGGCCAATAATAAATGCCGTCCATCTCAATGACGCCCTGTGAACTCATGATGGTGATGCCACGAGCAATGACGTCGTACGCGAAGTCAGGAGGACCACCTGTGATGAAGGTAGCTCGAATAAGAATGTCGAGTCCCCAGAATAATGCTGCGGGACCTGCACCGGCACCTCGAAGCGGCATGCCCTTGACGATTTTCTGTGTACCGATGTTGACAGCAACGGGCTGCATGGTGAGATTGTTGGCTACCGACTGAACAATGAGTCCTTCACTGCCGAAGGTCCACGTGTACACACCACTCACGAGGACGCCACCGCTGGTTGCTTCGTTGCCATTCCAGTCAGCATGCAAGCCGGTCGTATTAAGAATGCTCGTCGCTTCGATGGAGTCGATGTACAACGTACCGTTGATGGAGTTGTCGATGTTCGCTGCGTTCTTTGCAGCGTGCGCCATCAACACATGGTTACCCGTGCCACTGGTGTCAGCAAAGATGTCGAACTGCCACAGGTTATTAAGATCCGTATCAAATCCTGCAGGCGTGCGATCACTGAACAGGTTGAGCGAGCCATTCGAAACTTGGTACTGACCAAGAGTGTTCGGATGCCCAAGGTGCAAATACTGAATGTCATCACTGGAGAACGAAGCCATGCCACGAGTAATCTCAGGCACCGTGTCGGTGACCTGCTGATAGCCACCGATCTTTTTTGGTTTGCCACGCTGGAACCTGCACCACTCACCATCGAGATAGTGCTCGTTGTCGAAACGAGTGCCGTCCCGTTTTATTCCGGGAGCTGAGGCAAGAATTGCAGGTTGAGTCGCACTCACGTCATGCCACTCCCCCAGATGATGTAATTCGTAGCATTCTGCCGCGTGATAGACACGACACCACCTTGAAGGGTAACGCCACCGACCGTATCGTCACCGTTGTCGAAGAAGAGTGTCACGCCGCTGCCTTCAGTAATCGTTTGCACACCGCTGCCCGGTGCGATGATCTGGATCGTCGTGTAAAGAGGCCAGTTGAC
>Ga0209988_10001175_pt1 | contig 16935 bp, 18 predicted proteins | sample N075metaG_FD_183115 | JGI IMG/M metagenome (GOLD analysis project Ga0209988, IMG submission 183115) | Deep subsurface microbial communities from Kermadec Trench to uncover new lineages of life (NeLLi) - N075 metaG (SPAdes) (version 2) | ecosystem: Environmental > Aquatic > Marine > Ocean trench... | reverse complement strand
GCAGCCAAGCTGACCAATATTGATTTTGTGCACGGTGATACCGCTGACAAGGCACTGCAGGATCTCCAGGCCGACTGCGTCGTGATCAATATGGTGCTGCATCACACGCCCTCACCGGCCCAGATGCTGCGCGACGTGGCGGCCTGTCTCGCACCAGATGGCGTGGTTCTGGTCACCGATTTATGCAGCCACGATCAGGACTGGGCCAGGGAGAGTTGCGGCGACCTGTGGCTGGGCTTCGAGCCCGAAGACCTCGCCAACTGGGCCCTCGAGGCGGGACTGGACGATATCGCCAGCGTTTACCTGGCACAACGCAATGGATTTCAAATACAGGTGCGTCTATTTGGCCACCCCCAACACTCAAGAGACACTCTCAGAAGGTAACCGGCATGAGTACATATTCTATCTTCACTTCGGAATCGGTTTCCGAAGGGCATCCCGACAAAATGGCGGATCAAATCTCCGATGCCATCCTGGATGCAATCCTCAAGGACGACAGAGACGCCCGGGTCGCCGTGGAGACCATGATCAAAACCGGCATGGTGGTCATTGCGGGCGAAGTGACCACCTCAACCTATGTCGATCTGGAAGACGTTGTGCGCAAAGTCGTACTGGATATTGGCTATGACAGCTCCGATGTGGGCTTTGACGGTGCTTCTTGTGCAGTATTGAACGCCATTGGCAAACAATCGCCCGATATCGCAATGGGTGTTGATGAGGGTGACGACAAGGAACAAGGTGCAGGGGATCAGGGGCTTATGTTCGGTTACGCGACCAACGAAACCGACGTCCTAATGCCCGCGCCGATCTATTACTCCCATCGTCTGGTCGAAAAACAGGCCGAGCTGCGCAAACAAGGCGTTCTGCCCTGGTTGCGCCCCGACGCCAAAAGCCAGGTGACGCTGCGCTACGAAAACGGCAAGCCGGTGGCGATTGACGCCGTGGTTTTATCGACCCAGCACGACGAAGATATCAGTCAAAAAGACATTCACGAAGCGGTAATGGAATTAATCATCCAGCAAGTTCTGCCGCCACAGTGGCTGCACGCCGACACCCAGTATCACATCAATCCCACCGGCCGGTTCATCATTGGCGGCCCGGTGGGCGATTGCGGCCTCACTGGCCGCAAGATTATTGTCGACACCTACGGCGGCATGGCACGCCACGGTGGCGGGGCATTTTCGGGCAAGGACCCCTCTAAAGTCGACCGCTCCGCGGCCTACGCAGGTCGCTATGTAGCCAAAAATATCGTCGCTGCCGGCTTGGCCGAGCGCTGCGAAATTCAATTGTCCTACGCCATTGGCGTCGCCGAGCCAACCTCCATTTCCATCGACAGTTTTGGCACCGGCAAACTGGCGGACGACAAGATATCCGAGCTGGTGCGCGAGCACTTCGATTTGCGCCCCAAGGGGTTGGTAGAAATGCTGGACCTGAAACGGCCCATCTACCAGAAGACGGCCGCCTACGGGCACTTTGGCCGGGAAGATGCGGACTTCACCTGGGAGAAAACTGATAAAGCAGACGCTTTGAAGGAGGCGCTGTCGTAGGAGGGTTGCAGGCAGGGAGTAGTCGTAGAAGGCATTCGGAACACGCCGTGAATCCATCCGTGGAGGCTCGGCATGCGGAGGGCCGCCCCCCGCGTCCCTGCGGCTGACGGTTCTGAAACCCCATTAGAAATAGTCCCTGCCTGGATCGCGTTTCGTTACAGCGCTCTTTAAAACATTACTGACACCGCGGTTTGGGCCGCAAAGAACTAACTAAAGGAACAAACCGATGAGTACAGCAGAACAACTGGCAACAAACCAGGACTATAAAGTCGCCGATATCAGCCTGGCCGACTGGGGCCGTAAAGAAATTGAAATCGCCGAGACCGAGATGCCCGCCCTGATGGCGATGCGGGCGAAATACCGGGACAGCAAACCGCTGGCGGGCGCTAAAGTGCTCGGCTGCATACACATGACTATCCAGACCGGGGTTCTTATAGAGACCCTGGTGAAATTGGGCGCCGATGTGCGCTGGTCATCGTGCAATATCTTCTCCACCCAGGATCACGCCGCTGCCGCCATCGCGGTAGCGGGTGTTCCCGTTTACGCCTGGAAAGGCGAGACCGAGCAGGAGTATGAGTGGTGCCTGGAGCAGACCATTCTCAAAGACGGCCAGCCCTGGGAGGTGAACATGGTGCTGGACGATGGCGGCGATCTCACCGGCATGTTGCACGACAAGTACCCCCAGCTGCTCGATAGGGTTCACGGCATTACCGAGGAGACGACCACCGGCGTGCATCGCCTGCAGGAAATGCTGGAAGACGGCAGCCTAAAAGTGCCCGCGGTTAATGTAAACGACTCGGTGACCAAGTCTAAAAACGACAATAAGTACGGTTGCCGCCACAGCCTCAATGACGCCATCAAACGCGGCACCGACCACCTGATGGCGGGTAAAAAAGCCCTGGTTATCGGCTATGGCGATGTCGGCAAGGGCTCGACTCAATCTCTGGCCCAGGAGGGCATGATTGTTCGAGTCGCCGAAATTGACCCCATCTGCGCCATGCAGGCCTGCATGGATGGCTTTGAGGTAGTATCGCCCTTTATCGACGGCGTTAACGACGGCACCGATGCCTGCCTGAACCGCGATTTGCTGGCGAGCACCGACCTGCTGGTGACAACCACCGGTAACTACAATGTCTGCGACGCGGGCATCCTCAAGGCCCTGAAGAAGGGTGCTATTGTTTGCAATATCGGCCACTTCGACAACGAGATCGACACGGCTTTCATGCGTGAAAGCTGGGAGTGGGAAGAGGTCAAGCCCCAGGTACACAAGGTGTACCGCGATCGCGCTAACAATGATTACCTGCTGCTGCTGTCGGAGGGTCGCCTGGTAAACCTGGGCAACGCGACTGGCCATCCCTCGCGGATCATGGACGGCTCGTTTGCCAACCAGGTACTGGCTCAAATTTATCTATACGAACGCAAATTTGCCGATCTGGCAGCCAATCTCAAACCCGCCGCTCTGTCGGTAGAGGTGCTGCCGAAAAAGTTGGACGAGGAAGTAGCCGCCCATATGGTCGCGGGCTTCAACGGCGTGCTCACCAAACTGACCTCGACCCAGGCCGATTACATCAAGGTCGCCATAGACGGCCCCTACAAGCCCGATAGCTACAGATACTAGGACACAGGATTCATGTCTGAGACCAAGCCGCGAATCAGCTTCGAATATTTCCCGCCCAAGACGGAGGTGGGAAAGGAGAAGCTGCTCACCAAAACAACCCCCGCTCTCAATGCGCTCAATCCCTCGTTTTTCTCGGTGACTTACGGTGCCGGTGGCTCTACCAGGGACAGTACGCAGGGTATAGTGTCCGCCATCAAGGATGCCGGCATGAATGTCGCCCCCCATCTCAGTTTTGGCGGGGACGATCAAAACACCATCGGCGAACTGCTGGACGCCTACCGGGCCAGTGGCATCACACGGCTGGTGGCCCTGCGGGGAGACCTGCCTTCCGGCATGGGCGGCATGGCCCAGTTGGTTTACGCCAATGAGTTGGTCGCCTTTATCCGCGCTCGCACCGGCGACCACTTTCACATTGAAGTCGCCGCTTATCCGGAAGTACACCCGCAGGCGGAGAGCTACCAGAGCGACATCAAATTCCTGAAGGGGAAATTTGACGCGGGCGCAGACAGCGCAATCACCCAGTATTTTTTCAATGTGGACTCCTACTTCTACTTTCTCGACCAATGTGCCGCCGCGGGAATTGCCAAGCCGATATATGCCGGCATCATGCCCATCGTCAACTTTACCAACCTGGCGCGCTTTTCGCGCAACTGCGGCGCGGAAATACCCCGTTGGATTTGCCAGCGCATAGAGGACTATGGCGACGATCAGCAGAGCATTATCGAATTCGGCATAGAGATAGTCAGCCAGCTGTGCCAAACCCTACTGGAAAGCGGGGCGCCGGGCATTCACTTCTATACTATGAACCAGGTGGAACCGACCCGGGCCATCTATAACAATCTCGGTTTATAAAAAAGGGAGGGCGTTGCCTTAAAAAGTCATGCGAGTACCCCGAATTTACACCCACCAGGTACTGAGCCCGCAGACCCAACTGGAACTTGAATCTGCACCCACCCAACATATCGCCAGAGCGATGCGGATGCGAGCGGGAGACGCCCTCACGTTATTTAACGGCAGAGGCGGGGAGTATGCCGCCACCATCGACACTGTGGGTAAAAAAACGGTGTTGGTCACTGTGGGCGAGCACCACGACACAGAGAAAGAATCGCCTCTGGCAATCCACCTGGGCATTGCCGTGTCGCGCGGTGAGCGAATGGACTGGCTCATCCAGAAGGCCGTCGAACTGGGTGTATGCAGCATCTCTCCCCTGTTCACGCAGCGCACCGAGGTCAAACTCAAGGGCGATCGCGCAGATAAAAAGGTACGCCACTGGCAGCTGATTGCCATCGCCGCCTGCGAGCAATGCGGCCGCAATCAACTTCCCGCGATTAATCCGCCGCAAAATCTCTCTGCTTGGGTAGAGACGACTCAAGCGGATCGTAAGCTAGTGCTACACCACCGTGCCACAATCGAAGCCGAAGCGCAGCAAGCACCGGCCAGCATCGCGTTGTTAATCGGCCCGGAGGGAGGACTCAGTCCGCTCGAAATTTCAACGACCGAGAGTGTGGGCTATGGAGCACTGAGGCTAGGACCCAGGATAATGCGCACCGAAACAGCCCCCCTGGCGGCCATCGCCATACTACAGGCCCGCTGGGGAGATATGCCGTTAGGCTAGCAGGGTGCGAGCCATGGTTACGCCGCGTTTTTTCCCCGCCACTGGGCATGGGACCACTCGAGAAAATCGGCTACCGAGTTGACGACGTGATCCGTGCGAACCGAGTGAAAAATTTCAAATGCATGCTGTGCCCCGGGCAGCTCGGCGTAGGCGACCGGTGCAGTGGCCACGCCCTGCAAAGTTGAGACAAACTTCCGCGCCTCCTCCACCCAAACCAGTGAGTCGTGAGTACCCTGTATCACGTACATAGGGGGGGAATCAGCATTCACATGGGCAATAGGCGAGCACTCGTCCCACAATTGCGCATTTTCCTCCTTGCTACACTGCAGTACTTTTTCACCGATCATGTCATCCATAGACATATCCGCGCGGATGTTATGGCGATCCATAAAATCGTATACGCCATAAAATGGCACTGCGGCTTGCACCGTGGTATCTGCCTCTTCAAATCCCGGCTGCCATTGCGCCCGATTGGGAGTGAGTGCGGCCAGTGAACTCAAATGGCCCCCGGCGGAACCCCCGGTAATGGCAATAAAATTCGGATCGCCGCCATATTCCGCGATATTCTCCCGTATCCAGGCAATCGCTTTTTTAACGTCTATAATGTGGGCCGGGAAGGCCGCTTTAGGGCTGAGCCGGTAATTGATAGCGACACACAGCCAACCCCGCTGTGACATGTGATACATCAGGGGCTTGGCCTGCTCCTCCTTGGAGCCAATAATCCACGCGCCGCCGTGGACCTGCAACAACACCGGAAAACCGCCGGCTCTTGGCTTGACAGGTTGATAAATGTCCAGCAGATTGCGCTTGCCTGCGTCGCCGTAACTAATATGGCTGTGTACCCGCACCCCTTCCCGGGCAAACTGGAAGGGCCTCATCCAGTGGCGCGATACAATTGAATCGGACAATGTCTCGCGTCGATCGGCGGGAATAGCGCTGCGATAATCCGCCCCCAGAGCGCGGTGTAAGGCCGCACGTGCGTGCTCGGCGGTGTCCGAGGCCTGAATATGGACGTAGAGCAAGCCGAGCCAGGACAAGGTAAACAGGCCCAGGCCACTTTGCGCGAGCGAATCAGTGAAGACGCCGCCAAAAGCCAGCGCCGCGGTAAGCGACACTTGCAAAACGAGATGGATAAGCGCCAGTTCCCCCGTCAGCCAGGCACTGAGAAAATACACCGGCACAAACCAATACAATCGCCGCGCCTGCACCACCGCCGAAAAAGTAGCCAGAACACTCAGTATCGCCAACCCGAAATAAAACCCAGCCATGATTTTTGCTACTCCAGCCCCGAAAAAACGCATCACAGTATACTTAATTCCCACAGGTTTTAAGTAATACTGCGCAATTAAGTATACTGTGCGGACATCAATTTCTGATGAGAGCGGCTGGAGCCGGGTATGGCAATAAAAATCGGCGTGGTGATGGATTCCATCGCCACTATCAATTACAAGAAAGACACCACCCTGGCGATGCTATGGGCGGCACAGGCACGGGATTGGCAGCTCTACTACATGGAGCAGGGCGACTTGTTTCTGGAACAGGGCATTGGCAAGGCCAATATGGCACCCCTGGCCGTATTTCATGATCCCCAGCGCTGGTATTCTTTGGAGGAGCCCCGGGTTCACGGCCTGGCAGAGTTAGACGTGATCCTGATGCGCAAGGATCCGCCCTTCGACAACGAGTTTATCTATACCACCTACATTCTCGAGCAGGCGGAGCGCCAGGGCACGCTGGTTGTCAATCGATGTCAAAGCCTGCGCGACTGCAACGAAAAAATCTACGCAACCGAGTTCCCCCAGTGCTGCCCCCCAGTGCTGGTTAGCGCAAACGCTGCTCGCCTGAAGGCGTTCTACCACGAGCACGGCGATGTGATATTCAAACCGCTTGACGGCATGGGGGGAACTTCCATTTTTCGGGTCAAGCAAGACGACCCCAACGTCAATGTCATTCTGGAAACCCTTACCAACTTCGGCAGACAAACAATCATGGCCCAGCGCTATCTGGCCGAAATAGTGGATGGCGACAAACGCATTCTGATGATCAATGGTGAAACGGTTCCCTATGCCCTCGCCCGCATTCCCACCGGCGATGAAACCCGGGGGAATTTGGCAGCGGGCGGCACTGGCCGCCCCCAACCCCTGTCGGAGCACGATCACTGGATCGCTCGGCAGATAGGGCCAAGCCTGGTAGAGAAGGGGCTATTGTTTGTCGGACTGGATATTATCGGAGACTATTTGACGGAAATAAACGTCACCAGCCCGACCTGTATTCGGGAGCTGGATAGCGAATACAACCTGGATATCGCGGGGCAACTGATGGACTGCATATCCCAAGAACTCAACAAGCGAGAATAATGGCGCAGATGGTTTATCAGGGAATTCAGTACAACCCCGAGGGGCACGAGCGGCTGGAATTCGCGATTTTCCTGGCAGCCGCCCTGCACCTGACCCTGATACTCGGCTTGACCTTTGAGGCGGCGCAAGCCCCCGCCTACACACCGCAACTCGAAATCATTCTGGCAACCCATGCCAGTGCGGGCACTCCCGACCAGGCCAAACTGCTGGCAGCGGCAGATCAGTTGGGCAGCGGAGATCTTGCGGATCACGATGAGATCACCAGCAGGGAAATTACCCCAACTTTGCAACCCCTGCCGGAGCAGCAGGACTCCCTGGCCATTGCCGAACAGGCGCTCGAGCAGTACGCGACGCCCGCGACCGCCACTGCCGCCGCCGCACAAACCTACATCACCAAACAGCCGGAGGTCCAGGAACAACTGCAAACGCCGGAGACCGGTATCAACCCAGAGGTAGATCGCCTGGCGCGGGAACTGGCCAGCCTGGAGGCGAGACTGGACGCCCAATCCCATGCCTACTCCACCATGCCACGGATCAGACGGTTGACTTCGGCCTCTGCCAATCGCGCCGTCGACGCGGCCTATTTACTGCAGTGGCGACAGCGCGTGGAGGCGGTGGGAAACAAGTATTACCCGGAAGCTTCCGAACGCTATGGTATCTATGGCAAGCTGAGATTACTGGTGGTTATCCGACGCGACGGCTCGCTGGAGGATATTAAGATACTGTCGTCTTCCGGCCACGCCGTACTCGATGAGGCAGCCATAAAAATTGTCCGTCTGGCGGCGCCATTCGCCCCATTTTCAGCCGAATTACAGGCCACTACAGACAAATTGGAAATCATTCGGACGTGGCAATTTCAGGAAAACAGGCTAAGCTCAGGCTAGGGAGCCTTTGAACAAGTCTATGGTTCTCAGGCCACGCAGGCAGAGGTGCCATAGACTTGTTCAAAGGCTCCCTAGGACCGGTCCTCGTTTTTGCCATTACAGAGAATCGCCGATGTCAAAAGGTGCATCTACAGATCCGACCTCCAACCACATTACGGATGGTGAGACCGGCTTGCGCGACCATTTTTTGCTAGCCATGCCAGCTTTGAGGGCTGGCTTATTCTCCCACAGCATCACCTATATCTGCGACCACACCGTCGATGGCGCGATGGGAATTGTCATCAACCAACCGCTTGAGTTATCGGTAAGAGAAATTTTTGAACATCTACAAATATCCGTACCGGGCAACGCCCTCGATGTCCCGGTCATGGCGGGTGGGCCAGTGCAAATAGGCCACGGTTTCGTCCTCCATAGAAACTGCGAAGCGCCCTGGGAGGCAAGCCTTAAAGTCACACCTGAAATCACCCTGACAACCTCCCGGGATATCCTAAAGTCCATTGCCGAGGGCGACGGCCCGGGCGATTATTTAATTGCCCTGGGTTATGCCGGTTGGTCGGCGGGTCAACTTGAGAAAGAGTTAGCCGAAAACAGCTGGTTAACCCTGCCCGCCGATAGCGATATAATCTTTTCCACCCCCTACCACCAGAGACACAGCGCCGCCGCGGCCATTTTGGGTGTAGACATGAACCTGATCTCGGGTCAGGCAGGACACGCCTGAGATTGCGCCCCTATGGTCACTAAGGCAGTTCGCTCAATACTCGCTTTTGATTTTGGGCTGCGCCAGATTGGCGTGGCCGTGGGCAATACTCAGCTCCAAACCACCCAGGCGCTGGCCATTGTAACTGCCAAGAATGGCAAACCCGACTGGCAGAGCATCGAACAACTCATGCACGACTGGCAGCCAGACCTGCTGGTGGTAGGCGACCCTCTAAACATGGATGGGAGCGCGGGGGAGATGAGCCAGCGGGCGCAGAAATTCTCCCGCCGCTTACACGGACGGTGGGGTATTGCGGTAGAGTTGGTAGACGAACGGCTGAGCAGTTTCGAGGCAAAACACACGCTGCACGAGCGCGGCCACCGCGGCAATTACAAAGACAAACCGGTGGACAGTTACGCCGCCGAGCTCATTCTGCAGACCTGGTTTCGGGAGACGAGCCCCTGAGGCGTCGGGTTTACCATCAGCGGCTGACGCAACACCCCTCAGTCGCGCTCAACGCCCGAAATACTTGCCACTGCGATCGACTTCATCGTAGGTCAAACCGCCGGTATCATGGCCGGTTTTACCCTTCTCAAACATCTTGATAGCCAGGCGAACTTCGTTGGCAGAATCGGCAAACCGGGTGGCGTCTTCGGCACTGATAATGCATTCCTTGTAGGCCGCTATCAGTGATTGGTCCATCGTTTGCATGCCCAGCTCAGTGGACTTGGACATCAATTCCTTAATCAGGTGCACCTCCCCCTTGCGAATATAATCCGCCACCAGAGGCGTATTTAACAGCACTTCTACAATGGGGCACCGGCCCTTGCCATCAATTCTGGGCAGAAGCTGCTGGGCCACCATGGCCTTCAGGTTGAGCGAGAGGTCCATCCAAATCTGGCCATGCTGGGCGGGCGGGAAGAAACTTTGGATCCTGTCCAGTGCCTGGTTTGCATTGTTCGCGTGCAAGGTGCACAGACACAGGTGGCCCGTTTCGGCGAAAGTCAAAGCCTGGGCCATGGTCTCCGCGGAGCGCACTTCGCCAATCATGATGACATCCGGTGCCTGGCGCAGGGAGTTTTTCAGCGCGACATCAAAGGAGTCGGTATCCGTACCCACTTCCCGCTGGGTAACAATACAGCCGGCGTGTTCGTGCACAAATTCAATCGGGTCTTCAATGCTGATGATGTGGCCGCGGCTATTGCGATTGCGGTGGCCAACCATAGCGGCGAGGGAGGTCGATTTACCGGTACCCGTCGCCCCGACAAAAATTACCAGTCCCCGCTTGGTCATGGCCAGCTCAGTAATGATTTCAGGCAGGCCGAGTTCTTCGACGGTTGGGATGACGGTCTCAATGCGGCGCATGACCATGCCGTACTGGCCTCGCTGGACAAATGCACTCACCCGGAAGCGCCCAAGGCCCTCCCTGGAAATCGCGAAATTGCACTCGTGGCTCTGCAGAAAATCCTGTTGCTGATCTTCGCGCATGACCGATAGAACCAGTTCTTTGGCCTCTTCTTCCGACAGTACCTTGTCCGAAACCGGGAACAATTGCCCGTCGACCTTGATACTGGGGGCTGCTTTTGCAGAGATGAAGCCATCCGAAGCCTTCTCTTTGACCACACGCTGAAGCAATTCTTCGATTTTCACAGTGACAGTCTCCCTGTTCGGCTAAAATTTTTCTGCTAAAAGTTTTCCGGTATCCTGGCTTTTTCTTTGGCGATATCCCGCGTAATTATCCGTTTTTCCAACAGATCCTCCAGACACTGGTCCATGGTTTGCATACCCAGTGCAGAACCGGTTTGGATGGCGGAATACATCTGCGCAACCTTGTCCTCGCGAATCAAGTTACGAATAGCGGGCGTTCCGCGCATAATTTCATGGGCTGCCACTCGGCCACCGGTAGCCCGCTTCAGCAAGGTTTGAGAAATCACTGCAGCCAGTGATTCCGACAGCATGGAACGCACCATGGATTTTTCCTCTCCGGGAAAAACATCCACAATACGGTCTATCGTTTTTGCCGCTGAAGTAGTGTGCAGGGTGCCGAAAACCAGGTGCCCAGTCTCCGCCGCCGTCAGCGCCAGGCGAATCGTTTCGAGATCTCGCAATTCACCCACCAAAATAATATCCGGGTCCTCCCGCAGCGCAGAGCGCAGCGCTTGGCTAAACCCCAGCGTGTCGCGGTGCACTTCCCGCTGGTTCACCAGGCACTTCTTGCTCTCGTGCACGAATTCGATAGGGTCTTCCACCGTAAGAATGTGTAGGTATTTATTGTCGTTGATATAGTCGACCATGGCGGCCATGGTGGTGGACTTACCCGATCCGGTAGGGCCGGTCACCAAAACCAACCCTCGAGGCAGCATGGCGATGTCCCTAAATACCTGCCCCAGACCTAAATCGTCCATGGTGAGGACTTTTGATGGGATGGTACGAAAGACGCCACCGGCGCCGCGGTTGTGATTGAAGGCGTTGACTCGAAAACGCGCAACCCCGGGTACTTCAAACGAAAAGTCCGTCTCCAGGAACTCTTCGTAGTCCTTGCGCTGCTTATCGTTCATGATGTCGTAGATCAATTCGTGGACTTGCTTGTGCTCCATGGGAGGCAAATTGATTCGGCGTATATCGCCATCGACGCGAATCATTGGCGGAAGTCCCGCCGAGAGGTGTAGGTCAGAAGCGCCCTGTTTCGCGCTAAATGCCAAAAGTTCCGTAATATCCATGGATTCCCCTTGTCATGGTACCTCTGGGCGACCTGGTCGCAGATCATCTTATTCTCATTTCGCTTGCCATAGCGCCAATCAGTTACTATTACCCCATGAGCAAAACACCCATCTCTGACAATATCGCACAGCTACTAAAGAGAGTACGTCTCGCCGCAGCAAAAAGCCAGCGCAGCCCAGACGACATCTGCATCATTGCCGCCAGTAAAACCAGGCCTGCCGCGGCTATTCAGGCGGCATATGAATGCGGAATACGCAATTTTGGGGAAAATTACCTGCAAGAGGCGTTGGAAAAAATAGCAGCGCTGTCCAAACTCAACCTGATTTGGCACTTTATCGGGCCTATTCAGTCCAACAAAACGCGCGCGATTGCCGAAAATTTCGCCTGGGTGCACAGCGTAGATCGACTAAAAATCGCCCGCAGGCTAAGCGACCAACGGCCGCGGCAGCTGCCGCCGCTACAGATCTGCCTGCAGGTGAATATTTCCAATGAAACCAGCAAGTCCGGCGCTCCTCCGCAAGCACTTCCCGAACTTGTGCAGGAGGTACAGGCGTTACCGCAAATCCAACTGCGCGGCCTCATGGCAATTCCGGCGGCCACCGGCGATGAAACCCAGCAACAGCGGATATTTCGGCAGATGTGCGAACTGATGCGGCAATTACAGGTGCAGGCTCCCACCATGGATACCTTATCGATGGGGATGTCCGCTGATCTTGAGGCGGCAATTTCCCAGGGCTCCACGGCAATAAGGGTGGGTACCGACATTTTCGGGTCCCGCAACAGATGATTTTGCCACAGCGGCGCGTGTATACTGGACGATTAGCTTAACGACCTCTCTCACTGAACATAGGCAGGGCTTTGGATACACCACATATCGCCTTCATCGGCGCTGGCAATATGGCGAGCAGCATTATCGGAGGGCTGATTGCCAGCGGCCACCCTGCGGATCGCATTAGCGCCGCCGACCCCTATCCCCCCAGCCTGGAAAAACTGCAGGCCATTGCGCCCGTGCAGGTTTGCGAGCGCAACGCCGACGCGGTGCGCGGCGCAGATGTGGTAGTGCTGGCGGTGAAGCCACAAACTATGGCGGAAGCGACAGCCAGTATCGCCGCTACTGTCAGCGCTAATGGCGCAGTCACACTATCCATCGCAGCCGGGGTGACAATTGCCAGCATCCAATCACGATTGGGGAATAAAGCGGCAATTGTCAGGTGTATGCCCAACACCCCTGCGTTGCTCGGCTGTGGCGCCAGTGCCCTCTATGCCAATGAACAGGCATCAGGGCAACAGCGAGCGTACGCCGAGTCCATCCTGTCCGCCGTGGGGGTCACCACCTGGGTGCCAACTGAGCACTCCCTGGATGCGATTACCGCCTTGTCCGGTAGCGGCCCGGCCTATTTCTTTTTGTTTATGGAAGCGATGATCGAGGCGGGAATCGAGCTGGGTCTGGACGCAGAGACCGCCTCGCTGATGACCCTGCAAACAGCATTGGGCGCTGCCCGTATGGCCAGCGAAAGCGACGTAGAGCTGGCGGAATTACGCCGCCGGGTCACCAGCCCCGGGGGCACAACCCAGCGCGCGGTGGAAAGTTTTCAGCATAACAAGCTGGACAAAATAGTGAGTAAAGCCATGCAGGCTGCGGCACAGCGCGCAGCTGAGATGGCCGGCGAAATGGGCTAGTCAGGAGATTAACAAACCATGGGCGCTCTATCTGAAATTTCCGGTTATTTGATACAAACATTTTTGAGCTTGTATTTACTGGCCATGTTGCTGCGCTTTTTGCTGCAACTGGTAAAGGCCGATTTCTACAATCCAATTAGCCAGTTTTTAGTCAAAGTTACCAACCCGCTGGTTATTCCTGCGAGAAAGGTGATACCCAGCCTGGGCGGCCTGGACCTGGCTTCTTTACTGTTGGCGCTGGCACTCCAAATGGCCGGCATCGCAGCAATTCTGCTGATTAACTCCCTGGCGCTGCCAAACCCAGCACTGCTCCTCGCCTGGGCCGGCCTGGGAGTGCTGGGGCTATTGGTGAATATCTATTTTTTCGCGCTGTTGGCGATGATTATTTTGAGTTGGATCGCCCCGGGTAGCAGCAGCTCCGCCGTCTACCTGCTGCACCAGATTACAGAGCCTGTGATGGCGCCGGTTCGCAAGGTGCTGCCCTCCGCCGGCGGGCTGGATTTTTCACCGATAGTGGTATTCATTGCCATTAACGTTATTCAGATTGCCCTGGGCCATATGGCGACCGGCATAGGCTTGCACCCCGCACTGGTCGTGGGCATTTGAGCAACCGATGAGCAACACCGGCCAAAACCCAGCCGCGCCCGGCGACTCGGGACCGTCCATGGCATTCGTCACCCCGCAAATTGCCCATTTTGACGAGCCTCTCACCCTGGCCTGCGGCCGCCAGCTGGCAGCCTATGACCTGGTCTTTGAGACCTACGGGGAGCTCAATCAGGACAAGTCCAACGCGGTATTAATATGCCACGCGCTCAGCGGCAATCACCACGCTGCGGGGTATTACACCGCAGACGATAAAAAACCCGGCTGGTGGGATGAGTGTATTGGGCCCGGCAAACCGGTGGACACCAACAAATTTTTTGTCCTCAGCCTCAATAACCTGGGCGGCTGCCACGGCTCCACCGGGCCCAGCTCGGTAAATCCCGATACCGGCAAGCCCTGGGGTCCCGATTTCCCGGTATTGAGAGCACGAGACTGGGTTCACTCACAGGCCAGACTGGCGGACAAGCTGGGCATTGAATGCTGGGCTGCGGTCATCGGCGGCAGCCTGGGTGGCATGCAGGCACTGCGTTGGTCGCTGGAATACCCGGAGCGAGTCAAACACTGCGTGACCATAGCCTCGGCCATGAAACTGAGCGCCCAGAATATCGCGTTCAACGAAATTGCCAGGCAAGCCATATTAGCTGATCCGGGATATGCCGATGGCCACTACCAGGAAAACAATAGCGTTCCCCACAAAGGTCTTGGGCTCGCTCGCATGGTCGGTCACATCACCTACCTGTCAGACGATGCCATGGCCAAAAAATTTGGCCGCGATCTGGCGACCGGCACCCTGGAAACCGGCTCCGATGACAACGTGGAGTTTCAGGTTGAAAGCTACCTGCGCCACCAGGGGAGACAGTTCTCAGAGAGCTTCGATGCCAATACTTATATCCTGATGACCCGGGCACTGGACTATTTTGACCTGGCGCGGGAGTACAGCCACGACCCGGTGGCGGCGTTCAGGCATGCCAGTTGCAGCTATCTGGTGCTCTCCTTTTCGACCGACTGGCGTTTTCCCCCCGCCCGCTCGCGCGAAATTGTCGATGCCCTGATAGCGGCTGGACGGCCGGTTTCCTATGCGGAAATTGAAGCTGACGAGGGCCACGACGCCTTCCTGCTTCCCATTCCGCGCTATCAGAATGTATTCATCGCGTATATGCAGCGGGTGGGGGCAGAACTCTGATGCGCCTTGATCTCACCCACATACAGCGCTGGATCAGGCCAAAATCCAAGGTGCTGGACCTGGGCTGCGGCAACGGCGAATTTCTGCAAATGCTGGTGCAACAGCGCGGGGTCGATGGCCTGGGCCTGGAAATTGACCAGGACAATATTACCGAGGCAATTTCCCGCGGGCTGAATATTGTCGAGCAAAATCTGGACGATGGCCTGGCCAACTTCCCCGACCAGAGTTTCGACACCGTGGTGATGGCACACGCCCTCCAGGCCGTCCATTATCCCCATAAAATACTCGATGAAATGCTGCGGGTGGGCCGCGAGTGCGTGGTGACCTTCCCCAATTTCGGCCATTGGCGCTGCCGCTTATACCTGGGCGCCCACGGTCGCATGCCGGTGTCGAAATCCATGCCCTATAGTTGGTACGACACGCCAAATATTCATTTTTGCACGGTGAGCGACTTCGAACAGCTGTGCGCCGATAGGGGAATAAAGATTCTGGGGCGGGAGATGGTGGGGAACACCGAGCGGAAACCTCTGCTCGCGTCCTCCTGGCCCAACCTGTTCGCCACCACCGCAATCTACCATATTACCCGCTGAGTTAAAGATGACGACGACTGCCAAACTGACCGCCCTGTTTATCGCCTTCGCCCTGCTTGCACCCATCTCACAGGCCCAGCAATCGGAGATGTTTGGCCCCTATGAGCTGCACTACAGCGTCGTCAACACCACGTTTCTGCAGCCAAAAGTGGCCGCCACCTACGGTATAACACGGGGCGAAAAGCACGCCATATTAAACCTCGCCGTACGCGAACACTTAAATGGGGGGCAGGGGGGCGAGACCGAGGCCAGATTGATGAAATTGAAGGGGAAAACCTGGGATCTCATTCAAAATCAGGCCCTGGATTTCCAGCAGATCAAGGAGGGACCAGCTATTTATTACATAGCGCCATTTAAGTTCATCAATGAGGAATGGCGCTTCTTCGAGGTTTACTTTCGCCCCGAGGGCGCCGACAAAACCTACACCTTCAAACTAAAGCATCAGCTTTACATTAACTGATGTCCGCAGCACGCAAACAAACTGTCGTACTGGCCAGCGGCAATCGCGGCAAATTACGGGAGTTGGGCAGAGTACTCTCACCGCTGGAGATGGATTTGCGACCCCAGTCAGCGTTTGACGTTCCCGAGGTAGAGGAAACCGGGCTGAGTTTCGTCGAAAATGCCCTGATCAAGGCCCGGGCGGCGGCCAGAGCAACCGGTCTGGCCGCGATCGCGGATGACTCCGGATTGGAGGTAGATCACTTGCTGGGCGCACCCGGCATACACTCGGCGCGTTACTCGGGCGACGGCGACCAAGCCAACAACACGAAATTAATCGCCGAGTTGGGAGACCTTCCCCTGGAACAGCGCACTGCCCGCTTTCAATGCGTACTGGTGTATATGCGACACTGGCGCGACCCTACCCCCATCATCTGTCAAGCGGCATGGGAGGGTCAGATACTGTTTCAAGCACGCGGTGACAATGGCTTTGGCTACGATCCACTTTTTTACCTGCCACAGTACCAGTGTAGCTCTGCGGAGCTGGATTCCAATGAGAAAAACCGCATCAGCCATAGAGCGAAAGCCAGTATCGCGTTACTGGCCGCGCTGCGAGACCGCCAGTGTCAAAGTCCAATCTGCCACCCCTAAGTCTGTATATTCACCTGCCCTGGTGCGAGCGAAAATGTCCCTATTGTGACTTTAATTCACACGAGAGCGACGCCGTTCCGCAGGAGCGGTACATCGACTCATTATTGGACGACCTGCGCGGCGACCTACACTACGGCTACCATCGACCGATCGAAACACTGTTCATCGGCGGGGGAACGCCCAGCTTATTCTCGGCGGCGGCGATTCAGCGCCTGATGCGCGGTATAGCCGAGCGCATGGAATTATCTGCACAACTCGAGGCGACGATGGAAGCCAATCCGGGTAGCGCGGAGGCAGAAAAATTCCAGGGCTTTCGCGAGGCCGGTATCAACCGATTATCGCTGGGTATCCAGA
>Ga0209988_10001174_pt1 | contig 16950 bp, 14 predicted proteins | sample N075metaG_FD_183115 | JGI IMG/M metagenome (GOLD analysis project Ga0209988, IMG submission 183115) | Deep subsurface microbial communities from Kermadec Trench to uncover new lineages of life (NeLLi) - N075 metaG (SPAdes) (version 2) | ecosystem: Environmental > Aquatic > Marine > Ocean trench... | reverse complement strand
CCCCCAACACAAACTGAAAAGATCGTTCTTAGAGCCGGGCACCCGGCGAATGCGGATGAACCTTATCATTTAGGGCTCGTAGAAATGGCGCGCATCGTGAAAGAGAAAAGTGACGGCAGGGTGGAAATCCAGATTTACCCGGCTATGCAGTTAGGCAGCGAAAAAGCGATGATTGAGGGTTTGCTGCTCGGAACCATGGATATTGTGGTTACGGCTAATGGATCTTTGACTAATTTCGTGCCACAGCTGGGCATCCTGGACTTGCCATTTCTCTTTCGTGACCGGAACCATATGTACAGGGTCATGGATGGAGCCATTGGCCAGGAGTTCAAGAAATCGATGGAAGATAGAGGATTTCACTTGCTGGGTTTCTATGACGCCGGCGTTCGTCACATCATGACGAGTAATAAACCAATCAATTCCTATGAGGACCTGCAGGGGTTGAAGATCAGGACCATGCCCGTACCAGCCCACATAGCGTCGTTTAATGCTTTCGGTGCCAATGCGGTAGCGGTGGACTACGGTGAATTATATGGTGGTTTACAAACAGGGCTTATTGACGGAGCTGAGGCCGCCAACACGAACTACAATCTGAAGAAGTTCTATGAAGTCGCACCGCATTGGGCGCAAATCGGATGGGTCATTTTGGCCGCTGATGCGATCATGTCGCAAAAAAGATTCCACTCTTTACCTCCCGACATCCAGGATATATTGACAGAGGCGGGCCGGCAGTCTGCAGTTCTTGAGCGGCAAGCATATGCTGACAGCGATAACAGTCTACTTTCCGTATTGCAAAGTAAAGGCGTGAAAGTAACGTACCCGGATCCGGCCCCGTTTCGTGAAGCATCCAATAAAGTGTATGACGCGTTCGTTACAACAGACAAAGATCGCGAATTATTCAACGCGATACTGAATGAATGAGCGCTCTCGGGACAAACGGTTCCCAATGAGATCAAGCTTCAACCACGTATTGAGTGAGTCGATGGGAGCTACCGGGAAACCAGATGATGCCATATGTTGAATCAATACTGATAGTTGCCGGCAAGATAACCGCCGGATTACGCTCGCTCGTGACATGGCTGGTGATCGGCTTTTTCGGTTACATGGCCGTAGCGGTTCTGATCCAGGTGGTTGGCCGCTACGTATTTAATTATTCAATCGATTGGGCAGCGGAAACTGCGATGTTTGCACAGGTTTGGATGATTCTGCTGGCTGCGGGTCTGGCAATGCGAGCGAATTTGCACGTAAGCGTTGATGCGCTTACTAATATACTGCCGGTTCCGATACTGAGATTTCTTATCGTAGTTATTGCCGTCCCGTGTCTCTGGTTCTTGTGGCAAGCTATCGTTGGGAGTCTGGCGTTGATCGACATCGGTCGGATTCAAACCTCGCCCGTGCTGCAAATTCCGATGTGGATCCCATATTTGTCTTTGCCAATTGGCCTCAGCTATTTTGGTCTGGAGCTGATTCTCTCGCTTGTCGCGAAGTGGAAAGACCCGAAAGGGATGGCCACCGAATTCGAGAAACTAGGGACATGATCGTTACTTTTGTCGTTTTCCTGGCGCTTATCGTTATCGGTGCACCCATTGTGTTTGCCCTTGGAGTGTCGGCTGCCCTGACGATCTACATCGCTGATATTCCGATGAGTATCGTCTCCCAGCGAATGTATGCTGGTCTGGATTCCTTCACCATAATGGCTATCCCGTTTTTCGTGCTGGCTGGCATCATCATGGAGCGAGGCGGCATCGCGAAACGAATTATTGAATTCTCACTGGCACTGGTTGGCTGGATCACCGGTAGTTTGTTGCTGGTCGCAACGGTTGCGGGTATCGGGATGGCCGCAGTCTCGGGATCGGGTGCGGCCTCTACGGCGGCAATTTCGTCGATCATGCTACGGGAGATGCGGGCGCGCGGCTATGACATCGATTTTTCCGCAGGTCTCATGGCATCCGCGGGCACGCTGGGCCCGGTTATTCCTCCAAGTATCATGATGGTGGTCCTGGCTACGACGTCGAATTTGTCTATCGGACGCGCGTTTCTAGGTGGCATTGTGCCGGGGCTGCTCATGGCGCTCGCGATCATGATCGGGTGCTATTTTTACGCGAAACGTGGCGGTGATGCGTATCAGGATACCGAATCTTTTTCGCTGCGCCGATTAGGCCGGACGTTCGTTGCAGCCGGGCCTGCATTTGTCATGCCTGTCGTTATTGTCGGAGGAATAATCGGCGGAATATTTACGCCAACTGAGGCGGCAGCCGTCGCGGTGTTATGCGGACTGATTATTTCCATCTACGTCTACAAAGAAATCGGCTTCAATGCTATTCCTTCAATGATTCTGCGGGCGGCGTCGATCTCAGCAGCGGTGATGATGATTATCGCCACGGCGAGTGTATTTTCCTGGCTTATCGCTTCACAAAATGTACCCGCTGCGATTGCAGATCTGCTACATCAAGCTACCAACAACCCGCTGGTTTTTTTGCTGCTGATGAATTTACTCCTGATCTTCATCGGCATGTTCATGGAGGGTATATCGGCGATACTGGTCATGGTTCCCGTACTATTGCCTATCGCCGTAAGTTTCGGGATTGATCCGCTGCATTTTGGTGTCATTGTCGTCATAAATCTGTCGATCGGCATGATAACACCGCCATACGGCATTACCCTGTACGTTGCCAGCAGCGTCGCGAATCGCTCTGTCCTACAAGTATCCCGAAAAATTGGTCTGCCATTCATCCTGATTTTCGCGATTCTGATGCTCACAACCTTTGTGCCCGAGCTTGTGACCTATTTACCCGACATGTTCATACCCGTCATTATCCCTGATTAACTGGAAAAATCATGGCTGGATTTAAGGGTACATACACAGTGACTATTACGCCATTCACGGCTGATGGGCGAAAAGTCGAAGAGTCGGTACTGAGGGACTATGTCGACTGGCAGATTGAGCAGGGAGCTCACGGTCTTATTCCGGTGGCAAGTACGGGAGAGTTCTTGTCACTTTCTGACGATGAGCGTCGCAAGGTTGCCGCGACGGTTATCGAGCAGGCCAATAAAAGGGTTCCAGTGCTGATTGGCACAGGAGCTGAAAATACCTGGGATGTCGTGCGTTATAGTCGCGAAGCCGAGGACTTGGGAGCGGACGGTGTGCTGATTATCCCCCCTTTCTACAGCACGCCAACCGATGAGGAATTGTATCAGCATTACAAAATGATTGGTGAAGCGATATCGATACCAGTCATGCTGTATAACAATCCGGTAACGTCGAATATTGATATGTTGCCGCCAACGGTCGCCAGATTGTCGGAAATTGACAACATATCCTATATCAAGGAGTCGACGATGGATGCAACGCGAGTTCGCGACATCATCCGCTTGTCGGATGATCGGATGGCAGTCTTCGGGGGAATCATGGGATACGAATCTTTCCTGAACGGCGCTATCGGCTGGACCGCGGTCGGCTGCAATTTGATGCCAAAAGCCTTTTCCGAAATGTATCGTCATTGTGTGGAAAAAGTGGATCTTGATGCTGCAAGAGATTTGTATCAGAAGATTTCGCCCGTCATAGAACTGGTCGGGCAGCATCGGTATGTCGGTGCGACAAAAAAGGCACTGGAGCTCATGGGATTGCCCGTTGGGCCGCCACGCCCACCGAGACTTCCTCCCTCGGGTGAGGATTTAGCCTGGGTCGAACGCATAGTCCATGATCTTAAATTGACTTTCAGATAAGGAGACGAATATGTCCCAATTAGATCTGATTATAAAGAACGCCGATATTGCGACGGCGACTGAATCATTCATCGGTGACATCGGAATACAGAATGGCCGAATCGCGGTTCTGGGTGAATTGGGTTCCGGGGCAGCGAAGGTGATCGATGCAGAGCAGAGACTGGTAACACCCGGCGGGGTCGATGCCCATTGCCACCTCGATCAACCGATGGGCGACGGCTCGATTATGGCCGACGATTTTGTAACCGGGACGGTATCCGCTGCCTGCGGTGGTACTACCACGATAATACCTTTCGCCTGTCAGTTGAAAGGCCAGGGCCTGCGCAAAGCAGTGGACGACTATCATCAGCGGGCGCATAACAAGCCGGTGATCGATTATGCTTTTCATTTGATCGTTACAGACCCCACTCCCGACGTATTGGGTCAGGAACTGCCCGAATTAATTCGGGAGGGATATACACACTTCAAAATCTATATGACCTACGATGATTTGAAGCTCAATGATCGCCAGATTTTGGATCTGCTTGCACTCGCCCGGCGAGAGGGCGCATTGCCGATGATCCATGCAGAGAATGATGACTGTATCGCGTGGCTAACTGACATTCTGGAAGAGGCTGGCAAGATTGCGCCGCGCTTTCATGCGGAGTCGCGTCCGCCAGTGGTCGAACGCGAGGCAGCACATCGGGCAATTTCACTCGCGGAATTGATTGATGTGCCAGTTCTGATCGTTCATGTATCAAGTAATGCGGCAATGACGCAGATTCAGCGGGCGCAGGCCCGCGGAATCCGTATCTTCGCGGAGACCTGTCCACAATACTTGTTTTTAACCGCCGATGATCTGGCCAAGCCGGGATTCGAAGGGGCTAAATGTATCTGTAGTCCGCCACCCCGAACTGTCGAAGACCAGGAGCATATCTGGCGCGGTTTGAGAACAGGCGTTTTCCAGGTTTTTTCATCAGATCACGCGCCGTTTCGTTTCGATGATCCGAAAGGAAAGAGGAATGCCGGCCCCAACGCGAGATTCCAGGCAGTACCGAATGGTGTACCGGGGATCGAAACACGCATGGCATTGTTGATGTCGGAAGGCGTCATGAAACAGCGAATCGATGTTCACCAATTTGTATCCTTGACGGCTACGGCGCCGGCGAAACTGTACGGCTTGTACCCGCATAAGGGCACGATTTCGCCAGGATGCGATGCTGACCTCGTGATTTGGAATACGGATCTCCAGTTTACGCTGACAAATAAATTGCTACATCACAATGTCGACTATACGCCGTATGAAGGCATGGAATTGCATGCCTGGCCGCACATAGTCGTCTCGCGAGGCGATGTCATTGCCAAAGATGGAGAATGTCAGGCAAGTCCGGGCCGCGGGAAATTTCTTGCATCTGCCGCTCAAAATCCGGTGGGACGACAACATCGTAAAGTGGCATGATTCGAATATATGGCTGAGCACGACCAACAAGATCCGGCACCAGAAATCATCTCTTACCTGAAAGAGTTGATTTCCATACCGACCGCCTATCCTTCAGAAAATACGTTGCAAATGGCGGCGTATCTCTCGAAAACTTTTAGTGCAATGGGGTATGCGACCGAGACGCACGCCGCCGTGCCCGGACTGGATAATGTTGTCGCAAGGATCGGGTCTGGGTCGCCCTCGCTGGTTTTTAATGTCCATGTAGATACAGTCGACGCCGGGGATCTCTCTCTTTGGTCCCGCCCACCACTGGAAGCAACTGTAGAAGGTAGCCACGTCTTCGGGTTGGGCTCGGCCAACTGCAAAGGCAGCGGCGCCGTTCAACTCTGGCTGGCAAAAGAGATCGTGCGGCGTGGCGGTCCGGTTAAAGGAGAGGTGCTCTTTACATTTGTGACTGATGAGGAAAGCCTTGGCCCGAACGGCATGTGTTTCCTTCGTGAGCAAGGAATTGTCAAACCGGACATACTTTTGTTGGGGGCGCCGACCGATAATTCGCTGATCACCACGGAACGCGGCGTTCTTTGGGTAGAGGTAACGACAATTGGTCGCCCCGCACACGCGGGCCAACCGGAAGACGGTGACAATGCGATCTTGCGGATGATTCGCATCATTAACCGCTTGGACAGTGAAATGTCCTCACGACTCAGTCAACGGATTGACGGTGATTTGCGGTCAACCATCAATATTGGCAAGTTGCAAGGAGGCAAAAACACGAATGTTGTGCCCAGCCAATGTGTTGCGCAGATTGATCGTCGAATCTTGCCTTCTGAAACTGTCGATCAGGCTTTGACAGAAATCGTTTCCCTCATAGATTTAGCCGGAGAACCCGATGAGACGGTTTTCGTTGAACAGCTTCGTGGAACCAATGGCTTCAGGGGCGACATAAGCGGGCCGCTCGTGAAATCGCTATCCGATGCGATTGTGGCCGTAACTGGCTCGCCAGCCAGATTTTCAGCTGCCATTGGTGTAAGCGACGGTCGCTACTTTGCGGATGATGGTATCGAAATTGTGAATTTTGGTCCCGGCATTGGCAGTGAAGGACATGCAAGTAACGAATCCGTTTCTGTTGATTCGCTAAGAACAAGTGCATTGATACTGGATCAGGCATTCGATAACTTGATTGGTTATTCTGTTTAGAATGCACTTGGTCACTCACTCCTAAGATGCCGCGCCTTCAGCATGACAGTATTCTTCGGCAAGGTGCCACATTCCCGGTCGAAATGGATGGTGAAATGCTTAACGCCAATGCCGGAGAGAGCATCGCAGCTGCGCTGGTGGCCTCAGGAAAACTAGAGTTAAAACGTGACAAAAGCGGCGCGCCGCGAGGACTTTTTTGTGGCATGGGCGCGTGCTTTGACTGCCAGGTTTCCGTGGATGGTGGACCAGCCCAGCGAGCTTGCCTGACCAAAGTTCATCCGGGCATGAAAATACGATCTCTGGCTTACCGAGCAGGGATTCCCGTGTCTGGCACATGTTCTCAACGAGACCAGACTGAGAGGCTTGACTGTGATGCGCTGATCGTCGGCGCTGGACCGGCTGGCATGTCCGCAGCGGTTCAGCTGGCCGAAGCCGGGGTCAGTATTCTTGTTGTTGATGAAAGATCCGAGCCTGGTGGCCAGTTCTTCAAACAAATCACATCGTCCTACTCATTCGCCCAAAACAGGCCCTCGGACAGTCAATATCGCGATGGAGCCGTTCTTATCGAAAGGCTGATGAAAACCGGTGCTCAAGTCATAAGCGGCGCAACCGTCTGGGGCGCATTTCGGGAAAAAGCCGGTAATATGGAAATCTGTGTCGCTGCCGGGGCGAAATCATACATCGTGTGTGCCCGACAACTCGTCCTCGCAACCGGTGCTTTTGAGTCAGTGCCCGCTTTTCCCGGCTGGACTTTGCCTGGAGTCATGACAACGGGTGCGGCGCAAGGATTGGTCCGCGCCTACCGTGTTGCGCCGGGTCAAAGAGTGCTGATTGCAGGAAACGGTCCTCTTAACCTCCATTTGGCCTATGAGTTAATCAATGCCGGGGTTGACGTTGTGGCAGTAGCGGAGAGCGCTCCCGGGCCATTTCCTCGGCGCGCGCTGGCAGCGATCGGTGCATTGACCAGTTCGCCGAATCTCATTTTGCGTGGTATCGGCTATCTGGGTGTTCTCAGGAAACATGGTGTGCCCCTGCATTATGGGCACCATATAGTGCGTGCCGATGGAGAGGGACGTGTTCGATCCGGATCGATTGCGAAAATAGGTCGCGATGCGATATTGCTTCCAAATACAAAAAAACAGTACGAAGTTGATGCGGTATGCGTCGGTTACGCACTTCACCCGTCCAACGAACTGGCGAGGTCACTCGGCTGTAAGCACGACGTTGTCACGCCGGGCATGATGGTGCCTGTGCGCGATGAGAACTGTCAAACCAACATCGCTGGTGTGTTCGTGATTGGTGATGGAGGTGTTCTGGGCGGCGCACACGTGGCTATGGCAGAAGGTAGACTCGCCGCTCAGGCTGTATTGGGAAACCTGTTGAATGATGGTTCGAAATCTGGCCGACATGACCGAAAGATTTTGCGCCGGCATCGAAGATTTCAGCGAAACCTGTGGTCAATGTACGCGGCGCCCAATATTTCTCCGGCGTTGCCCGACACGGCGATTTGCCGCTGTGAAATGATCAGTTTGGGCGCGATAAAGTCATTGATTGAAAGTGGCGTTCACGATTTGGGTAGCCTCAAGCGCCTAAGTCGGGCAGGGATGGGGCCATGCCAAGGGCGATATTGCCAAAAACAAATCGCAATGATTCTGGCCGATATGACCGGTAACGTTCCGGGATCGGAAGAAATGTTCGCGCCCCAGCTTCCAATCAAACCAACACTTATTGCGAACGTCACCGCGGAAAAGCCTGAATGGCAGGGCTACCGCACAGTCGAAATGCCTGAGGCCATAAGAAAATCAAACGCGGCAGTGTCGTCGACGTCAGATACGGATGTTTTGGTGATTGGTGCGGGCATCATTGGGACTTCGACGGCTTTGTTTCTTGCGAGGGAAGGTGTCGATGTCCTGATCGTGGATCGCGATCTCCCCAACGGACAGGCGTCCGGCGGCAATGCCGGAAGTTTGCATTTACAACTCTTGTCTTTCGATTTTTCCGATCAGCTAAGCGCTGGGGTAACACCTGCTGCTCGTGCGCTTCCACTTCAAAAAATGGGCATCAATGCATGGCGAGATCTGGAGCGAGAGATCGGCGCGGATTTCGAGCTGGAAATCACAGGTGGAATTATGGTCGCGGAAAACATGCATGACCTGAAGTTCCTTCGAAAAAAAGCAACCCTTGAGAGAAGCTGTGGAATCGAAGTGGACATCCTGTCCGATTTTGACGTGAGAAATATGGCACCCATGGTCGCCGACGGTATGGCCGGCGCAGCTTATTGCGCCGGGGAGGGGAAAATTAACCCGATGTTGGCAACGCCGTTGTTACTGACCGAGGCCCTTGACTCCGGTGCACGGATTAGCGAGAAGACCGCTGTCGTTGGCATTTGTTACGAAAGGGGAAAGTACTTCGTCACGACAAACAATGGACGAATTTCCTGTCGCAACATTGTCAATGCAGCGGGTGGATGGGCGGCAAATATTGCCTCGATGATTGGCGTCACGCTTCCGGTCAATACGGCTCCTCAACAGATGATTGTCACAGAGCCAGTTGATCCCATAATCAATCATTTGATGGCACTCGCTAAACGGCACCTGACCATGAAACAGGTTGCAAATGGCAATATTATTATCGGAGGCGGTTGGTCTGCCGGCTACGAATCCGAAAGCAGCCGGGCAGTAACGTTACGGGAGAGCATTGAAGGTAACCTTTGGGTTGCCCAACGGATCATTCCGGCAATCGGTCAGTTACAAATGATCCGCAGTTGGGCGACCATAGGCGTGATGATTGACGGTGCCCCCATTCTGGGCGAATTATCGGGTCATCCTGGTTTTTTCAATGCGGTGGGGGCCAACGGTTACACCATGGGCCCGATCCTCGGACAGATTACGGCCGAGCTGATCAGATCCGGACAACGAATTACTGATATCCAACCATTCTCGGTCGACCGGTTTAACTGATCGAACAATTGGGCGAAACAATGATCGATGTTCAATCCACGACTTGCTTCAGCAGCCGAAATGCTGTAAACAGTTGATTATACACATAGTTTTCGTCCTAAATACGTCCGGTTTCCCCGATAACTTGATAAATAAAATGAGCAGGGACACCTTATATAGATCTCTCTTCCAACGCCCGAATATTTGCGTTATAACTCTTACGCTTGCCAGAATCTCGGGCTCTGGATCTGATCTGTGCGTTCACCAGACATTCAACCCATAAGGGGGCGATGAAAAATGTTAGATAAAAAACCTTGTGCATATTTTTTCTTCCTTGCAGCAGCCTGTGCGGTGGCTGGAATTAGCTGCGCACCGGACGCGGGTATCGAAAATAACGATTCATCGATGGCAGGCACGGATTCTGTCGCTCCGGCCCTCGCATCTGTGAATTACGGAATACCGAATTCGCGAGAGCGTTTCGAGATTCAAAAGGCATTAATATCGGACAAATTGGAGAAAGCACTATTGCCGGCGATGCGTAAACATGGCATTGATATGTGGCTAGTGCTCGATCGAGAGAACAATCCTGAACCGCTTCACGTCGAGCTCGGCGGCAGATTTTCCGGTGTTCGTGCAGCGTATATTTTCATTGATAATGGCAGCGACAAACCTGAGAAAATTTACTATAGCTCACATGAGCAACCCGCAAACTCGGTAATTAGCCAGATCTACGACGAGAAGATTTACTACGGCTACAGCGAGGAGGGCCTTACGCCGCATCTTCGCAAACTCATATACGACAGGGATCCGCAAAAAATCGGTGTCAACACTTCGCACACCCTGCCGGAAGCGGACGGACTGACCGTGGGCCTCAAGAATTTTCTCGTTGATACAATTGGACCCGAGTATGCTGATCGCATCGTTTCAGCCGAACTCGTAGTGCGTGACTTTCGTCTGAATCGAACAGAGCTCGAAACCAGACTTTATACCGAATTGCTTGAATGGTCGGCGCTGTGGATGGAAGAAGCCTTGAGCGCTGCCAACGTCGTGACGGGCAAGACGACTGCCGAAGACATAGCATGGTGGTTGCAAGATCGGGCACTCGAGCTCGGCGTTACGGGCGGCGGTACAGTACGGGTGATTCGCGAAGGTGTGCTTCTTCCCATACATGATCCCCACATCACTGTCGAGCCCGGCGATATAATTGGCATTGACGGTGGCCTGGACTACCTCGGTTATACCATTGATATCAAACGAACCGCTTACATTTTACGTCCAGGCGAGACTGTCATGGGGGAGAGCTTGCTAGCGGCATGGAGGGCTGCGCATGATATGGGCGACCAATACGCCAGCAACATGGTACCCGGCCGCATCGGTCACGAGATCTGGGGGGCAATCAATACGGAAGCCCGGCAACAGGGATACAAGCCAGTGGGCCCTGATTCGGGTGGAGATGCGGTGACCACTAACGAGCCAGAAGTCGGTATCTATGGGCATTCAGTCGGCAACGTCGCTCATGACATTGGTGCCCGAATTGCGGCTGATCTACCATTCGCTTATGGAGATCGCGTGCGCTTTCCGCTGGTCGCAAATGAGTGGGCGTCGATCGAGCTACACGTAAGTACACCGATTCCCGAATGGGATGGGAAAACGTGGTATGCAAGGTTCGAAGAGACCGCACAGATTACTGAAGATGGTGCGAAGTGGCTCATTCCTACACAGAAAGACGTTTTTCTTATTGAACCTGCGGACTGAGGCGCTGCAAACGCGATCGCACAATACTCTGGCTCGAATCATAATGCCGGTTGCAACGAAAGTTAGCTACGGTGCAGGTTCGTTTCCTAATGTGGCCGTTGTACCAGCATATCTGCGGTTGGAGCAAAAAATAATGAGGGCAAATACTTGAATACCGTGGTCAAATCTGGCGACAGTCTTAGCCAGGTCGCTTACGACACGCTCTTAGAACAGATCATGGACCGGACACTCGTCGGCGGTGCCGTCATACAGGAGCGCAAGATGGCAAACTCTCTGGGAATATCGCGGACCCCAATGCGTAAAGCGCTCGCGCGTTTGGAGGGTGAGGGTCTGTTGATCCGTCTGACTGATCGCCTTCTGTCGGTCAAAGTCGTAAGTCTGTCTGAATGCCTGGACGCAATGAGTATTCGTAAGCTCATTGAGCCGGAGGCTACACGATTGGCAACGCCTCGTATCACCCAGTCGGTGCTTGATGCACTTAAGTCACAATTGACTGAATTAGTGGGAGCAAAAAAACCGAGTCGTGCGATGCATTGGGCGTTCGACGATAATCTGCATATCACAATTGCCAGATATAGCGGGAATCTGGCCATGATGGAAACGGTTACTAAATTGCGACGAACGACCAGATTGTTTGAACAAATGGAAGTGCCGGAGCCAACGATGTCGCCCGGAACCGAAGAGCATCTTAAGATTATCAAGGCAATCGAAGGCGGCGATCCTGACAAAGCTGCCGAGGCCATGCGCGTGCACCTGGCTAAGTCGTGTGACGGCATCCTGGATCAACTTTAGCCCGACTATTTCATGATTTGACGAACCAACACCTGCTGTTTGAGTAGATAATACGGTTTCTTCAGATGGTGCCGTAAACGATCTTGCAGGTTCTTTGTGCGTGCAGCGCTTATGGCGATTGTCTTGGCACACCAAGAGATACGCGGGCTGTTATCCGCAGTGCTGATTTTTCATCTACCCTGACAGTCGACTGCCTGAGCAATCCGACTATCTCTTTGTTTAGGTTAGCCTTTCTTCCTTTGAGGTTTTCTCTCCGGCTCGCCTTATTTGGTGCTATTGCAATTTGAAGCCAAGTGGGATACAAGTGGGATACCAATAATAATGCCGTGTGGCTCTCACAGTGTTCAACGACCCGCCAGAAGTCAAAGCGGCCTTGTCCGCTAGCACGTATGTCTGCACCGAAAACTGAAAAGGATATGGCCATGCCAAACGTTTACGTTTACGCGTTCGAGCGCCCCGTCGAGAAGAAGCGCGAGATCGTTAAAAAAATCACCGCGGCGACTTGTGAGGCTTACGACGTTCCGCCGGAAACCGTTATCGTCTACATCTTTGATGTGCCTAAAGAAAACGCGGCGCACGCAGGTATTCTGGTATCTGACAGCGAATGCTGAATCGCGTCACAACGGCGGAAGTGGCGGCCGGTCTCATTAAGGACGGCGACACCGTTATCGTCGGCGGTTCCGCGGGCATGGGCGTCGCCGACGCAGTGCTCGTGGCTCTTGAAAAGCGTTTTCTTGAAACCGAAGCCCCCAGCGCGCTGACGATCATCCACACTACAGGCATTGGTGCATTTAAGAGCGAAGGCCTGAATCGATTGGCCCACAAGGGATTGATCAAACGGGTTATCGGCGGCAACTACGGCCTGCAACTCGTATTCATGAAGAAGTTGGTCGTTACAGGTGAGATAGAGGCTTATAACTTTCCTCAGGGTGTCATCTGTCAGCTTTACCGCGCCATGGCCGCCAAACAGCCAGGCGTTGTTACCCATATTGGCCTTTACACTTACATGGATCCTCGTCAGGAAGGCGGCAAGATGAATAATGCCACCACCGAAGACCTCATCGAGGTGGTGAATCTTGCCGGTCGTGAGTACCTGTTCTACAAGGCGCCAGTCGCCAACGTCGCGCTGATTCGAGGCACTACGGCGGACGAAGACGGCAACGTCAGCATGGAGCACGAAGGGACGACTCTGGAGGCTTTATCTATCGCGCAGGCGGTGCACAATGCCGATGGCACTGTCATCTGCCAGGTGAAAAGGCTCGCACAGCGCGGGTCGTTGCATCCACAAATGGTGCGCGTTCCGGGCTTCCTGATCGACGCGTTCGTGGTCGACAAAAATCAGTGGCAGAACTACGCCACACCCTTTGATCCAAGCCTGTGTGGCGAGGTGAGGCGGCCCATGGCTACGTTGAAGCCGGGCGCCCTGAACGTACGGCGGATAATTGCTCGCCGTGCCGCAACCGAGCTCACGCGCGGTGCAGTTTTTAATCTGGGTGCCGGTGTGTCTGCCGGCATCTCCAACGTGATTGCAGAGGAGAATTTGGAAAACCTCGTCACGTCGACCGTAGAATCAGGCGTCGTCGGCGGCATTCCAGGCGAGGGGCTCTACTTTGGGTCCGCGTACAACCCGCAAGCCATCATTGACCAGCCCTACATGTTTGATTTCTATTCCGGTGGCGGCTTGGACCTTGCATTCGTCTCATTCGCCGAAGTTGACGCGGATGGTAATGTAAATGTTACCAGGTTTGGTGATCGTAACGATGGTGCCGGCGGGTTTATCGAAATCACCCAAACGGCGAAGCGGTTAGTGTTTAGCGGCACCCTTACTGGCGGCGGACTCGAAGTTGAGGTCGTCAAAGGCAAGGTGCGAATCTTACAAGAGGGTTCGATCTGCAAATTTGTGCCCACGGTCAATCAGATCAGCTTCAATGGGCACCATGGACATCAACAAGAACAGAAGGCCATGTTTATTACCGAGCGGGCGGTTTTACGTATGTCCGACGATGGAATCGTTGTAACTGAGATCGCGCCCGGTATTCGCCTTCGAGAGGACGTGCTCGACCAAATTGGGTTCGATGTTGATGTTTTGCCCGATCTGTCTCCGATGGACCCTCGCATTTTTCGTGAGGGGCGCATGGGACTGCTTGACAGACTGCACGCAGACCAGTTAATAACACCACCGGTCTCATCGAATAATGGGGCCGCCCAGGCATGATTTCCGGGCTGGCGGAATCAAACGGCACGCTTGATCAGCAAAGTCGTGTGTTCCGCTTCCGTGACGACGTCGCCCGTCTGGTTGATAAGCACGACCTTCTCGGTTACCACGCCACGTCCGGCTTTGCTACTGTCGCGTTTGTTGGTGAAAGTAACCTTTACGTGCACTTCATCGTCGGGAAAGAGGGGTGCCCTGAAGCGGACCTTGTCCCAACCGAGCGATGCGATCGAGGTGTGCTCGTACATTTGGATACTACTTTTGAGTCCTTCCATAAGGGCGAGGCTGTATAGCCCGTGGGCAATGGGACGGCCAAAACGAGTGGTCTTGCAGTGTTCCTCGTCGGTGTGCAGGGGATGGTGGTCCAATGTGATATCTGCAAACGCGAGAATGTCTTTATACGCTATGACGTGAGAAGTTGTCGTCAGCTCGGCGTTTATTTCCACGTCATCGTAATAGAGTCCCAGGATTTTCGTGCCAGACATTGCAGTCCCCCGATTTCGATCATGCCCAGCGTAAACTCCTATGGGCTTAACGGTACGAGGTTATGATCCCGCGGTTGCGTGGTCAAGTCGGCAATACGGAGTTGAGAATTCCAGTCCTCGGATTAGGAGGTTCGGCGCTGGGTGGCTTGAGGTCCGGTCAGACGACTTCGGATGCTGAAGCGAATGCCGCCTACCAGGCCGCGTGGGACTGCAAATTCCGATATTTCGACACTGCTCCATTATATGGTGCCGGGCGGGGTGAGCGTCGGCTCGGGCAACTGGTACGGGAACACCCGCGCAATGCCATCGTCCTGTCCACCAAGGTCGGAATGTACGGGTGGCCGACAACACAGTTCGATTACAGCTACGATATGACGCTTACTTCTATCGACGAAAGCCTCGAGCGACTGGGAACGGACCGGCTGGACTTGGTTTTTATCCACGATATCGATCCCCATACTCATGGAACGAATGAATGGAAGATGAGGTTTGAGGAGGCCATGAATGGAGCTTATCCGGCGCTCTGCAAACTTAAATCAGACGGCGTCATAAGTGCTGTAGGCGTTGGCGTTAATTCCTGCGAGGTTTGCGTCGCATGCATACGGGCGGGGGACTTTGACGTCTTCATGTTGGCGGGGCAGTACACGCTTCTGAATCAAAGTGCGCTCGAGGAGTTATTGCCGTTATGTGAGCGCAACCGGGTGTCGATCATTTCGGCAGCGCCGTTCAATTCCGGGATTCTTGCCTCCGGTACGCACCCGAAGGCGCGCTACAAGGAAGAGCCCGTAACGCCTGACATTTTGCAAAAGGTGCGGGGCATTGAAGCAATCTGCGATGATTTTAGCGTTTCCCTGGGCGCCGCAGCTTTGCAATTTCCATTTGGACATCCGTCTGTTGCTGCTGTGATGCCAGGACCCCGCTCGGCTGAACAGATTCGGAGTGTTTACCATTGGTTCGAGGAATCAATTCCGCTAGATTTTTGGGCGGCACTGAAACAAGGGCAGTTGCTCGCTGCGAACACACCGATTTCTGAGTAATTCTCAAGAAAAGGGAAGCAAGCATGGAATACATCATCGTCGATCAGCCCCGTCCCTCTGTCATGACGATTCGCCTGAATCGCGACAAAGTCCTAAATGCCTTGAGTATTGCGCTACTTGTTGAAGTCGCCGATGCGATTAGGGAGGCGGAGGCAAACGATGAAATACGCTGTGTCGTGTTGACTGGAAGTGAGCGGGCCTTTTCAGCAGGCGCCGACATCAAGGAGATGACGCAGGAAGGTATCCCAATGTGGGCTCAGAAAGATCGGCTGCAGAGCTGGAAGACCATAGGCAACTTCCGAAAACCCCTGATTGCCGCCGTCAATGGCTGGGCCCTGGGCGGTGGCCACGACCTGCTGCTACTGTGCGATATTGTAATTGTCGGTGAAAACGCGAAAATCGGTGTTCCTGAGGTGAAGCTCGCTGCTTTCGCCGGCGACGGTGGGACTCAACGGTGCACTCGCATCATCGGCCGTACCCGTACCATGTATATGCATTTGACCGGCGAGCCGATCGATGCAAAAACGGCATGCGCCTGGGGGCTCGCAGTCGAGGTAACACCGGTCGCGAATACCGTCGAACGGGCGATTGAAATCGCCGCAACGATTGCCAAATGGTCTCCGATCGCGACGCAAATGATCAAAGAAGAAATTCGCATGAACGAAAAGATGCCCTTGGATGAAAGCCTGAGTCTGGAGCGAAAGTTACTACTCTGGCAGACCGAAGATCATGATGAAGGCATCGCTGCCTTCATGGAAAAACGTGAGCCGCACTTCACGGGCCGCTGAGACAACGCCGGTAATACCTATATACGAGCCGCCCATTAATGAATAAGCAAACATGAAATACATCGTCATCGAAAAACCGCATCCTCACGTAATGATGATCCGTCTTAACCGTGGCGAGGCGCTGAACGCCTTGAGCAAATCGCTGCTGGTTGAAGTTGCCGATGCGATCAGGGAAGCGAAGGCAAACGTTGATATTCGATGCGTCGTGTTGACCGGTGATGAGCGCGCGTTTTCGGCAGGCGCCGATATCAAGGAGATGCCGGAGGGCGGCATTCCGATGTTTGCTGAACGGCATCGCTTGTTGAGCTGGAAGGCAATCGGGAGTTTTGAAAAGCCGTTAATTGCGGCTGTCAATGGCTGGGCCCTGGGGGGTGGCTGCGAACTAGTCACTTTGTGTGACATCGTGGTAGCGGGCGAAAACGCACGATTTGGGACACCCGAGGTAAAGATTGCGGCTTTTGCAGGTGACGGCGGCACGCAACGCATTCCACGCATTATTGGCCGCACACGTGCCATGTACATGCAGTTGACTGGCGAACCGATCGACGCAAAAACAGCCTGTGCCTGGGGGCTTGCGGTCGAGGTAACGCCGGTCGGGA
>Ga0209988_10001173_pt1 | contig 16954 bp, 19 predicted proteins | sample N075metaG_FD_183115 | JGI IMG/M metagenome (GOLD analysis project Ga0209988, IMG submission 183115) | Deep subsurface microbial communities from Kermadec Trench to uncover new lineages of life (NeLLi) - N075 metaG (SPAdes) (version 2) | ecosystem: Environmental > Aquatic > Marine > Ocean trench... | reverse complement strand
CACGCCGTGATTCCTCAGGAACATGACCGGCTTGTCACCGAGATAATTCCCCATGCGCTCGCCCTCGGCGAGGCTATCGGCGGTGCCGTCGTAATCATCATAGTAAGCGATCCTGCCATCGAAAAAAGCGGCGGTCTGGCTGGCGGGAATCAGTCGATTATTCTCCAGCATGTTCAGCGCCAGCGCCCAGTTCTGATGGGTGTGCATGACCACGCGTTTCCCGCTGATGCGGTGTATCGGCGCGTGGATACATTGTGCCGAGAGCTCGACGATGCCCTCCCCTTCGAGGGTTTCGCCGGCCTCGTTGAATACGAAAAAGTCGCTGGCCCGGGCTTCCGACCAGTGCAAGCCGAAGGGCAGCACCAGGTAACGATCATCATAACCCGGGACGGTGACGGTGAAATGATTGTCGATGCCTTCCTCGAGCTGGTCACGCACCGCCAGCCGGTGCGCCGCGGCGAGGTCGATTCTGGCCTGGGTCAGGGGGTCAATGTCGGCATCAATGGCATGGATAGACATATCGAATCTCGGTATCTAATACGGGGGACAGTTTACTTAAATCATCACCAGGTTGCTGAATTAAAACGTCATTGCCTCGTCGCTTCGTTCCTCACCCCAACCTGGCCCAGCGCCCAGCAATTAAAGAAACAGGGTTCAAAGTTTGTCTTTAACACATCAATATCGAAATTCATGTCTGACAGCCGGGGCAGTAATAGCTGGTGCGTTGCCCCTGCACGATATGTTTGATCTTTTTCCCACAAACCCTGCACGACTCCCTGTTCCCGTAAACCATCAGCGACTGGCTGAAATAGCCCGGGTTGCCGTCAGCCTGGGTAAAATCCCGTAGCGTGGTACCACCCTGTTCGATTGCGGCCATCAGAATCTGCTGAATGCTGGTCACCAGCTTCGAGATCCGAGGTCTACTGATGCGACCCGCCGGCCGCGTGGGACGAATACCGGCCAGGAACAGCGCTTCACTGGCATAGATGTTGCCGACACCGGCCACGATATGGCTGTTCATGATGACTGTTTTAATCGCGGCACTGCGATTACGGCATTTTCGATATAAATAATCGGCATCAAACGCGTCCCCCAGGGGTTCCGGACCGAGGTTTAGCAAGAGTCGGTGTTGTAGTGGATCCTGCTCGGTATACAGACAGGCACCGAAACGTCTCGGGTCACGAAATTTTAACGCATGTCCGTTAGCCATCTGCATTTCCACGTGTTCATGGGTTTCCGGCGCCGAGCCAACCGGCAGTATTTTCATGCTGCCGGTCATGCCCAGGTGCCAGATCAGGTTGCCCCGGTCTAGCCGCATCAACAGGTACTTGCCACGCCTGGACAAATCAAGGATGCGCCTGCCTTGCAAGTGTGAAACCTGCTCGCTGATCGGCCAGCGCAGGCGTCGCTCACGAACGATGACCCTGGTAATACGCTGTTCGCGTAGAAATGGATCGATGCCGCGACGCGTGGTTTCGACTTCGGGGAGTTCGGGCATGGGTCAGGCGTTCTCCGCTTTATTGTTGATGAAATACCCAGGTGAGCACGACCCCACCCAGCCAGGAACTGGTGTCCGATACCAAAGGGCTATCTTCGATTACCGAACCACTGAGGTCGTCGTATCTGATAAAGCCGCCCAACCTGTAGCTACCGAAGCGCCTGCTGCTGGAAAATTCGGTACGAGTTCCGCTATAACCACCTTCGGCCTGGTAGGCCGGGCGTAGGGGTAGCGCCTCATCCATGGACACCGAGTAGTAATACTGGTGATATAAATCACTGGAATAAAGCGGTCCTAAATTGAAGTGGAGGTCCCATTCGCCCAGGTGGGTCGCGGGCTTACGCCAGCTCAGACGGGGTTGAAACACCCAGCCGATGTGGTCTAGCTCGCTGTCGAGGGTAAAAGCGAAGCGCAGGGGAAGATCGAACCACCAGGCGCTTCCAGGCAATTTGTAAATGCGGTAATTGAGCGCGGGACCGATTTCAAAGCTGGCCGCAAGTTGCTCCATGCCGACGCGTTCCGGGGTGTCCTCCCTGGTCGGCAACGACAAATTACCACTGACGGTCAGCAGCAATGATTCGTGGTCAAAAATGATGCCGTGGACGCCTTCGTCTACCCGAAAACGCTCGCCGCGATAGCGCAGGAAAGGAAACGGCAGCAGATAATTATTCGTCGCCTGCGAGCCACGATAATCAGCTGCGCTCAGTGTCAACATCGATATTCCCAGTTCCAGGCGGGGTAGCGCGTCCTGCGCCGGCGCATTGGCTGTTGCCAGCCCCAACATCAGGGCCAGCTTAGCTGGCTGGTTTTTCATCGCCGCGCGGTGAAAGTAACTGGTCGTAAAAGCTTTTACTAAAATGATATTGCAGTCCGATTCGCGGGTGCGCGATGATGATTTCAGGGGAAGTCGACAGCACTAAAAACTCGTGACGGCGTCCATCGCTGAGCTGTGCAATGATTTTTTGCCCTGGCGTTGTGGTACCCGGGTAGAGCTTGACCTGACTTGCCCGCAGCTGTTGCCAGTTGCCCACCAGGTGATTGAGCTGATCGCTGGAAAACTGTCCGGCGTTTTTTATTCGCCAGGCGCCATTGTCGGATCGGGTCAATTCAAACTCCGGCAGTTTGAGTGACTCCAGGTCTGCCGAGTCCGGTAACAGACGACGGTCGATGATGCCGAGCAGACCCTGAGACATGAACGGCAGATGCAGATCGGGGAGCAGATAAACCGTAGCGTCGATCATCGCGTACCGCCGGCTGCCGATATTGTTGGTGTCGCCAAACAGAATATCGGTATCGTTCAGCCTGAGCATTCCCCTGGGAGGTTGCAAACCGAGGCTGGCCAGGTCGATTTCGTCGGCAGGTATACGCGATTCGGTTTCAGCCCGGGTGATGGCCAGCAGACGTTCGACAGTGGTATTGCTGGCAGGCCAGCGTATCGGTGATTCGATCTGCCAGTTGCCTCCACTGCGCCGCAGTTCGAGCGTTTCGGCTTTGGTTATAATGCTGAGCGAATTGATCTCGGAAGATTCAAGTGCGGTAATGCGATTGATCGAGTTATTTCCAGATTGTGTGTCATATTTAATGCCGATATAGGTGGATACGCCAATCAACAACAGTAGTCCCAGGTTGAGCATCCAGCGGCGCGAGAGCATTAACGCTTGCGCCTTTTCAGCCAGATGCGCAGGCCGGTCGTAATCAGTCCCAGGGGTAATAGCAGCAAGAATGTGAAGCCGATTGCCATCAGTTCCCACCGGGAAAGTTCGAGGCGGGTATCCGGTGCCGGGCGTGGGGAAATGGCGATCAGCTTATCGTCGTGGCTCAACCAGTTGACTAGATTTACCCCGATTTCGAGATTGCTGCCGTTGCCGAGGTAACGATTCGAGAGGAAATCCACATCGCCGATAACCGCGATGCGCTGTTCGAACAATTCACCGTCGTCGTTATGGTGGCTTCGAGCGAGAGTCAGGCCTATTTTGAGTGGGCCGCTTACTTCATCCGCATCGTCGCCTTTGATTATTTCTCCACGCATGGTGCCAGTCTCGTTCCAGCTGCGTGCGTCGCTGACCAGGAATACCTGCTGCTCCCAGTTTTCGTCGCCGAAAAACTCTAGCGCCCGCGCCTGCGGAAACAGCGATGTGCCGTTCAGGTTTAGGGTGATCGGATGACGTGGATATTCACTCACCAGGGCGAAATCGATCCTGTCCAGGCCCATTAACTGGCTGTTCGGATCGACGATTACGCCGGGGAGAAATTCGATGCCGATCTGGTCGGCGAGTAAATCCAGGCCATCGTTGATCTGGTCGGGATCGGCCAGCCACAGCAAATTGCCACCCTGTTCGATGTAGTCACGCAGCAGATCGATCTCTCCGGGCAATAACGCTACCCTGGGGCTGGCCAGGATCAGCACATCGGTGTTGCCCGGAATGCTTGCCGACTGGGCGAGATTCAGATTTTCGATGGTATAACCCATGCTTGCCAGTTGCGTCGCCAGCCGGCTGTAATCATGGTTAGCCTCGCGATAGGGATTGGGTTCGCCATGACCCTGCAGGAACACCAGCCAGCGCTCACTCTGGCGCATCAGTCGTTGAATCGCATTGGTGATACTGGATTCGCTGATCTGTGACACCTTCTCACTGCGGCCCTGGTATTCGATGACTACCTCACCTTCGTAGCGAATGTCGTGTTCGCGTAACAGTTCCGGGTAGAGGTCCGGGTTGAGAATGCGATATTGAAATTTTGGTTGCAGTAGCTGGTAGCGTTCAAAAAGCAATTCGAATAATGGCCGTGCTTCATTCACTGGCGAGATAAACAGGGTGACCTCGAGCGGGTGTTCAATTGCCTCCAGCAGATGGGCGGATTCCGCTGACAGGCTGTTGCGCTGGTTACTGCTGAGATCGAATGTGACCGGGAAACGGTTGCTCAGCCAGGCGGCCACGGCCAGCAAAGTGATGAACAGCAGCAGGAATACACCAGACTGGATGCGGTATTGCCAGCGTGAACGCGAGTCTACCTTCACAGCAGTCGCTCCCGGTCCAGCTGGCGAATGGTGAGCCCTAAAAATCCACAGATCAGGATCAGGTAGTAGGCGATATCGCCGCTGTCGAAGATCCCTTCGAGCATGGAATGGTGATGCTGCATGATCGACAGGTAAGCCATTATCGACTGGCCTTCGCTGTTCGAGCTGCCTATCCAGTCGATAACCCATAACATCAACAGCGCGCCGAAACTGCAAACCGCGGCAATGGTCTGGCTGTCGGTGATGCTGGAAAGATACAGGCCGATTGCCGCAAAAGCAGCCAGCAACAGCAGCATGCCGAGGTAAATCGAGAATAATTTGCCGGTGTCGAGACTGGTGCCGAGATAAAGCGACAGCGGCATCAACATCAGCATGCTGACCAGTATCAATACGAACAGCAGCAGGCTCAGGTATTTACCCAGAACGATTTCGGTCATGCTCAAGGGCGCGGACACCAGCAGCACAAGGGTTCTATTTCGTTTTTCTTCGGCGATGCTGCTCATGGTGATCAGGGGCATGATCATGAGCAAAATAATGGATGCCAGCTGCATCAGCGGTGTAATCACGATATCGGTTACCCCGGGTGTATTTTCCAGGTGCATCATCTGTGGTTGCAGCACAAAAAATGTATCCACGTTGGTGAGGAACATATATCCCAGGATAGTCTGAATCACCGCGAGAATGACCCAGGCCAGCGGGGACAGGAACATCGCACCAAATTCGCGCCTGGCGATGACCCAGATCATTGCGCCTGTGCCTCGTCGTCGGCGGTGAGTTCGATGAACAGGTCTTCCAGTGACTGTTGCTCGGGTATCAGCTGGTAAAGTCCCCAGTCCTGTTGCACCGAGGCCGCGACCAGCGATTCAGGACTCGCTTCCGGCTTCAGAATGAGGCGGAAGCGATGGCTGTCGAGCGCTTCGACCTGGTCGACGACTTCGAGCTGATGTAGAACCTCTTCCGCGGGAGGTCGGTGTAGCGCGATCAGGATCGAAGTATCGCGACTGTGCTCAAGCATGTCGATGGTGGCATTGTAAATCAGCTTGCCATTGCGAATGATCTGCACACGGTCACAGATGGCCTGTACCTCGGACAGAATATGGGTGGAGAGGATGACACTGCGTTCGCTACCCAGCGAGCGGATCAACTCGCGGATTTCACGTATCTGGATTGGATCAAGCCCGACCGTGGGTTCATCGAGGATGATCACCGGCGGGTCGTGGATGAGTGCCTGGGCAATGCCGACACGTTGCTGGAAACCCTTGGAGAGATTGCCGATCAGGCGATTGCCGACATCCTTGAGACCGCATTGTTGCTTGACCTTTGCCACCGCAGCGCCAACCTGGTGGCGGCGAATGCGGTGCAGCCTGGCGCAGTATCCCAGGTACTCGTCGACGCCGGCGTCAGCGTATACCGGTGGATGCTCGGGCAAATACCCGAGCTGTTGCTTGGCCTCGCGCGGCGCTTCGAGAATATCGTAGCCGGCGATTCTGATCTGACCCTCGCTGGGTGCCAGGTTACCGGTAATCACCTGCATGGTGGTGGACTTGCCGGCGCCATTGGGACCCAGAAACCCGAGCACTTCGCCCGCTTTCAAGGTGAAGTTCAAATGGCTGACGGCACGGTGTTTCTGGTAGTAGCGGGTAAGGTTTTCAACCTCGACTAGTGTTTCTGACATGGGTTCCTGGTGAATTTTGTGATGCGCATATGATACCGGACTAGCCCGCATTTCTCTCCAGTATTCGTCACGGCGAGCATAGCAACGGCAGCCGCAGCACGACTGCATGGATGTCGCGGGCGGCGCTCCGTCGTACCGGCGGTCCGACGCTTCGGGGTAGAGTACCAACAGTAGGCGCCTTTAGGCGACGCAGGGAGCAGTTGCCGAGAAGACTGGTGAGAAATGCGGGCTAGCATCGATATGAAAGCGTACTGTCAGGGTGTTACCCAGGGGCACAAAAAAAACCGCCCGCAGCCGGTTTTCCCATATCTTGCTTCGCTTACTTGATCTTGGCTTCCTTGTAATCGACATGCCTGCGCACCACCGGGTCGTATTTCTTCATCACCAGTTTATCCGGTGTGGTTTTCTTGTTCTTGTCGGTGGTGTAATAGTGGCCTGTGCCAGCGGTTGAAACCAGTTTTATTAGTTCTCTCATGACCTAAACTCCTAACACTTGATGCCGCGTTTACGCATGTCGGCGATGACTGAATCGATACCATTCTTGTCTATGATGCGCATGCCCTTGGTGGAAAGACGCAGTTTGACCCAGCGACTTTCTGATTCTACCCAGAATTTATGGCTGTGCAGATTTGGCAGAAAACGGCGCCGCGTCCTGTTGTTCGCGTGCGATACATTGTTTCCGCTAATAGGTCTCTTACCTGTTACTTGGCATACCCGGGACATGCTTTGGACTCCGATGAATAGCGAGATTGATTCGAGGGCGCGAACTCTACCAGAAGCATATTCAGGATTCAAGCCGATATTCCCCGCTTTGGGGGGGAATTGTGGTTTCCTTTTCGAGTCGCCAGCGGCTAAGATTGCATGCTTTGTGTTGACCCGGACCGGACCTGAATGGATATAGTTTTCATACGTGAATTGCAAATCGAAACCGTCATTGGAATATATGACTGGGAACGCAAGATCAGGCAGATCATCAGCCTCGATATCGAGATGGCCGCGGATATCCGGCAGGCGGCAAAATCCGACAATATCGACGATACCCTGAGTTATAAAACCGTCGCCAAACGCCTCATCGAATTTGTCGAGCAGAGCGAGTACGAGCTGGTCGAAGCGTTGGCTGAGAAAATTTGCAGCATTATAATCGAAGAATTTTCAGTGCCCTGGGTAAAGCTAAGCCTGAGCAAGCCCGGGGCAGTGCGCGGCTCGAAGGCGGTTGGCGTGATCATCGAGCGGGGTAGTAAGCCTGTGTGAGCGCTCGCGTATACGTCGGCCTGGGCAGTAATACCGAGCGTGAAGTCAACATCATTTCCGCGCTTGGGAAGATACGCGAAGCTTTTGGGGACCTGCTGCTGTCCCCGGTTTACGATTCGGCGGCGGTGGGTTTCGACGGCAGTGATTTTCTTAACCTGGTGGCGGGATTCGACACCGAACTTGATGTCGAAAAAGTGGTTGGCAAACTACACCAGATAGAGGATCAGTTGGGACGCGACCGCAGCCTGCCGAAATTTTCCATGCGAACCATCGACCTCGATATCCTCACCTATGGCACGCTGGTTATGGATCATGCCGGGATTCAGATTCCGCGACACGAGATTCTCAAAAATGGATTCGTACTCAAACCATTGCAGGATATCGCTCCGCAAACCCTGTACCCCGGGATTGGCGAGAGTTACAGCGTGCTGTGGCGGCGCATGGCGCCGCATGCGCCACAGCTGGATGTATTTCCCTTAGACCTGGGTTGATCCCCGGGGCTTACTGGCTTATTGCGATTGCGGGCTAGTGATGTTTCATCAGGAAGGAAACAGTGACGTAATGACCGATTGGAGATGTCGACGCATACCGGATTCGGACAAATCGGCATCTCTATTTTCGATGGCATCCAGAATGGCATCGTGCTCGTTAAAGCTGTGGTGATCTTTCGGAGGATGGTTGGTTCTCTCGCGCAGCCTGCCCCAGACGACTGTACGTCGTAGTGCATTGAGCTGCTCAAACATGGCGACTAAAGGCGTATTTTGAGTTGCCTCGGCGATCAGACGATGAAATTGGTTGTCTAGCGCTTCGTACTCGCGCCAGGTATTTGCCTTGCGCGTTTTGGCGGCAATTTTGCGCAGCTCTTCGAGGTCTTCGGCAGTCGCGTGTAACGCGGCTTCGCGAGTCAATAGCGGCTCCAGCACAGCCCGGGCGTGCATGACTTCACGCGGTGTCGTCTTTTTAGCTATTGCTGAAATCGATGGAAACTCTCCGGCTCCGGTTCCGTCTCCGATAAAGGTTCCACGCCCGACGTGACGCCAGATAGATCTTTCCGATTCAAGCACGGTGAAGGCCCGGCGAAGCTCGGATCGTGAAACTCCAAGATCCTGACACAATTTTCGTTCTGGCGGTAAGCGGTCGTTACGGGCAAATTCACCCTGGGCAATATAGGCGCGTAGTTGTACCAGTGCACCGGCGCTGTTTTCACTAGTCATGGCATCTCATCATCTTATGCAATCCAAAGTTTTAAAGGATAGAATTAAGGGTTATTTGATTGTTCTATCCTAACAATGGTTGACCCAATAAGGCAATAGGTTTTTTATTGGTTATAAATTTTTGAATAAAATATAGCTGTATGCTTGTAAGATTTGGATAATTGGAATAATATTCAACCAATAGTTATGATAAATCAAAAAATATAAGATTGGTTTTATATTGGTTCAACCAATTTTTTGCGCTTGATTATCTAGTGCCAGATACCAAAAACTGAATATCCAGGAAGCTAGAGTGCGTTTTTTAACCTACCAATTCGAACAAGGATCGCTCCTGGAGCCTGGAGCCTGGAGCCTGGAGACATTTTAGCGCCCTGCACTGCGTCGGGCCTTGGTTATGCAATGGAACCGCCAAATTTCTTGAAACCTGGTGACAAGGTCACCTGTGAATTAGAGGGAACAGGACAATGAGCAATCATTGTTCGAGAGTCAAATTCATCGGTATTTGCCGATTGAATTTTATCGTTCGAAGGTAGCTAAACTGACGTTTGAACGTAACTAATCCGTAATGGATAACATAACCAGTGAGGAGATAATAATGAGACTATCATTTTTTAAGAAAACAGGAACCGCTGTCGGCCTGGCAATGATTTTAGGTTTGTCGAGCTTTTCGGCCGTTGCGGAAAAAGGGACGATGCGAGTTGCCTTTGGTGACGTACCAGGCGGCGAAATGGTTAATTTCATGATCGCTGTAGCCCGTGCGGCCGAGCGTGGTGTGACGGTTGAAGTGTCTTATCTGCAGTCGGAAGATTTAGCTGCGCAGGCGATTGTCAGCGGCCAGGCCGATATCGGCGTCGGCACGCCTTATGCGCTGATCCAAAAGGTCAATGCACCGATTCGCATGTTTTATCAACTAGCGATGCTTCGTTTCTATCCCGTAGTGAACGGCGCAAAATACCAAACCTGGAAAGATCTCGATGGTTCGGATGTGGCGGTACACGGCCGCGGCTCCGGTACTGAAGCGATCATGAAGTTAATGGCCAAGGAAAATGGCGTCGAGTATAATACAGTCAGTTATGTGCCGGGTTCAGGTGTGCGCGCTGGTGCTCTGCTTCAGGGTCGAATTGACGTGTCCATCGTCGATTATGAGCGTAAAAGATTACTCGAGCGTGAAGCACCCGGCAAGTTTGTATTCCTGCCGCTGCCCGAAATCAAGGCTACTGACGAAGCGCTTTATGCCAATACTGAGTGGTTAGAAACCGAGAAGGAAGCCGTTTCGATTCTGGTCGAAGAGTTGATTAGAACCTGGCGTGAAATCAATGCGGACCCGAGTAAGGTCGTTAGCTTGCGGAACAAGTACAACGTTCTTCCCAATATCGAAAAAGTCGAAGTTGACGAACTCGAAGAGAGCTTTGCGCAAGGCGTTTCTATCAACCTGTACCCTGCCAATGGCGGCAGCGCCGCTTCGGTGAAACAAGACTTTGAATTCTACACCGCTTCCGGTTCGATGCAAGGTGATCCGGCCGAGTTGAAAGTTGAAGACTTCTGGTACCTGGGACCGGTGAATACAGCCGCGAAAAAACTGGGCATGATGTAGCCCGGTAGTTTTCTCCAGTAACAATCCGTGCTCGCCGTGCGGGAACATTCGGCGAGCGCGGATATTCAATACGCCCCCTACTAAAACGAGTGTAAAGATGTCAACTGATACATCTACCAAGACGGCTCCAAAAGTCAAAGATGAGCGGATTCTTGGCATTTACTACTTAACCTTTTATCGAATTCTGTCCATTGCCGTGGTCTTCGCTTTGTGGGAAATTGGCGGTCGAGTCCCGATCAGCCCTGCTTTTCCTACCTTTAGCTCGACCATGTACGCACTTGTTGTAATGATTTTCGATGGGCGCATGTTTGCGGCCTTGTTTGAGACGCTCAAACCATTGGCCATGGGCGTGACCATCTCCGCCGTGGTTGGCGTGTTTCTTGGCGTGGGCATGGGACTTAACCGACTTTTCCAGTGGTTTTGGGAGCCGATCTGGGTCGTACTGCAGGCCTCACCCGTGGCCGCGCTGATTCCGCTGATTACCTATGCCTACGGCATTGGCATAACCGCGAAAACAGTTGCGGTGATCATGCTGGCTGCGCCGATTATTGTATTGAACAGCTATAAGGCCGTGCGCCATGCAAGTCCCAGCCTGATCCAGATGTGTCGATCTTTTCAGGGCACGCGACTTCAGGAAATTATGATCGTAATAATACCGAACGCCGCGCCTGTCATTTTTGCGGGATTGCGTCTCGGCGTTGCCGCCGGGTTTATCGGCGTCATTCTCGCCGAGCTGTTGATCACCCCGACCGGGATCGGCGACCTGATCACCTATCACCGCTCCATCGCCGAATACAATTACATGTATGCCGCGATTTTCACGGTCATCCTGTTCTCATCCGTCATGGTTGGGTTGTTAGAAACCGCGGAAATAAAATATTTTCGCCCCGAAAAGCAAAAGGGCCAATGAAAAATGTCTAGCGCTACTGCAACAAACTCGCTGCAAGATGCAGCCACCGGTGATCAGGATAACGTCGCCGAAGTCCGTGATTTGACCAAATTTTATGGTGAAGACGTCCACGCGCTTGATTCGGTAAATCTGGGCTTCCCCAGGGGCGAAATGACAACACTGCTGGGGCCCAGTGGCTGCGGCAAAACCACTATGCTGAAGATCATCGCGGGTCTGTTGGAACCAACCAGCGGTCAGGTTTTTATCAATGGCAAGGAGGTCACCGCGCCCGGCCCCGAAAGCGCTTTCGTATTTCAGGATTTTGCGCTTTTGCCCTGGGCTACCGTGCTACGCAATGTCGCCTTTGGCCTGGAACTCAACGGTACCCCAAAAGCTGAGCGCGAAGAAAAGGCGCGCCATTACATCAATGAAGTTGGCCTCATCGGCTTTGAAAACAAGTATCCGCACGAACTGTCTGGCGGCATGCGTCAGCGAGTGGGTCTGGCGCGCGCGCTGGTGGTCAACGCCGACGTGCTGTTAATGGACGAACCTTTTTCCGCAGTCGACGAGCAAAACCGACGCAAGTTCCAGGAAGACCTGCTGCATTTGCTTGCGCACGAGAAAAAATCGGTGATCTTCGTGACTCACTCGATCGAAGAGGCAGTCTACGTGTCGGACCAGATTGTGTTGTTATCCCCGCGTCCGGGTCGCATTCACTCGATTATTCGCCCCGATATCAGCCACGATGACGATCCTGACGCCATCCGTCGCGACAAGAATTATCTCGATACGATCGAACAGATCTGGTCTGAACTACGCAAGTATCTGGATTGAGGAACGGATTATGATCGAACTTCTAAAGCGTACTCCGCCGGTATTCTCGCTTTTAATCTGGATCGGCCTGTGGGAAATCGCAGGCCAGATGGAGTTGGCCTTCATCCTGCCGCCGTTTTCCAGTGTAGTTGAACAAATATTTGTTCTCCTTGCACGTCCAGACTTTCAGGCCGCGGCGTGGATGACGTTTAAAGCCTTTGTAATCGGTATGTCGATATGTGTCGTTCTCGGCATCACCTTTGGTTTTATGATGGGGACTTCCAAGGTCGCCAACAATGTACTGGGGATGTGGGTCAATATCTTCGCCAGCGCGCCCTTATCGTCGCTGGTGCCGATTTTGATGCTGTTATTCGGTCTTGGACAGACAACCATCATTGTAACGGTGGTTCTGTTTTCGACCTGGATCATTGCGCTTGATACCTATGCAGGAGTGCGTCATATCTCGCCCTCACTCATCGAAATGGGGCGCTCTTTTCAGGCAACCCGGATACAGCTTTTGATCAAGGTGCTGTTCTGGGCCGCATTGCCGGAAATTCTCGCCGGCTGCCGATTGGGGTTAATCCGCGCGGTCAAAGGTATTGTCATTGGGCAGCTGCTGGTTTCGATAGTTGCGTTCGGACGTTTCTTCCGCACCTTCTCCGACAACTTCCAGTTTGAGGAGTTTTGGGCACTCACTATCATTCTGTTTGTATTCGCGCTGAGTTTTTCGTCGATACTCGGTTGGTGTGAGCACAAGGTGGAATACTATGCCAAAACCCGGATCTGAATTCACTTGATATAAGCAATTAATACTACCAAGGAGATTTTCCATGAATTTTGTAATACCCGCGCCACCCATTGCCTCGGTGGAAGTCACCGGCACCGATGACAGATTCCCGGTACGCCGCATATATTGTATCGGTAGAAATTATCTTGCACATCGGGTGGAGATGGGTCACGACGATCGTACGCCACCTTTTTACTTCTCCAAACCGGCGGATGCACTGGTTGAGTCAGGCGGTGAATTTCCCTACCCAGCGGATACAGGGTCGGTACATTTTGAAATCGAACTGGTAGTCGCGATTTCCACGGGCGGCACCAATATTTCCACCGAAAACGCGCTCGACCACGTCTACGGTTACGGTGTCGGTATCGATATGACGCGGCGCGATCTACAAAGCAAGGCCAAGAAGGCAGGCAAACCCTGGGAAGCCGCGAAGGGATTCGACCATGCCGCGCCGATTTCGGCGATTCGTCCGGTTAGCGAAATTGGACACCCGGATTCCGGTCGAATCTGGTTGTCGGTAAATGGCGAAGTTCGTCAGGACAGCGACCTCAATTTGCAAATCTGGAATGTTCAGGAAGGCATCTATCATCTGTCCAAGCTTTTCGAACTGGCGCCCGGAGACCTCATTTATACTGGAACTCCCGAAGGTGTCGGCCCGCTTAATCCAGGCGAAGTAATTACCGGTGGCATCGATGGTATCGGCGATTTAGAGATTAAGGTGGTGTAGCTTTCCAGGTTGATTGTGAATACCGACCTATTGCAACCTGTTTTTTAGCAAGTACTTCGAGAACAACAGGGCTAACTGGCTAGAATGAAAATGCCCGATCAAACAGAAATGCCCGGGGTGGAATATTGCGCCCCGCCGGACAGGAATTTGCGTGCGCCGTCGGTTTCGATGGGAACCTTGTCATGTGATTGCCACGCCCATATCTGTGGTCCCGAATCTCGCTATGCCTATGCCGATGATCGCATCTACACGCCCCCGGACGCGCTGCTGCCCGATTACCTGGAGCAGCTTGAAATTCTGGGCCTGGAGCGCTGCGTATTGGTCCAGCCCAGTATTTACGGATCCGATAACAGGGTCATGCTCGGAGCCATGCGCGAAATGAACACCGCCGGCATCGCCTGCAGGGGCGTTGCCGTGCTCCAGGATAGCGTCACCGATACCGAGCTCGACGATCTGCACCAGGCGGGCGTTCGCGGTCTACGCTTCAATCTGGTCGATGTCGCCGACACCTCCGGCAATGCCTCGTTGCAACAAATCCTGCCCCTATGCGAACGCATCGCCCGTTTGGGATGGCACACCGAATTCCTGCTCCACGCCGATGACTACCCTGATTTCGAGGCCTGCTTCGAAGCTTTCCCGAGCGACATCGTGCTCGGGCATAGCGGTTACCTTCGACTCGGTCAAACCGTTGACAACGCTGGCTTTCAGGGAATGCTGCGACTTGCCGCCGCCGGCAAATGCTGGGTCAAGTTGACCGCGCCCTATCGGGTTTCGGCTTCGGGCGAGCTGCCGTTTGCCGAGGCCGGAGAGTTTGCCCGTGCCCTGGTCGATGCCGCCCCTGAACGCGTGGTCTGGGGAAGCGACTGGCCACATGTCAAAATTTCGACCCCCATGCCCAACGACGCCGATCTGTGTGACCTGTTGTTTGACTGGGTTGCGGATGCGCAGACCCGACGCCAAATCCTGGTGGATAACCCGACCATCCTTTATGATTTTTGCTGAAAGGTATTGCATATGCTGTTTTCGATACTAATTTTTGACCAACCAGACACCGCCGCGCTGCGTGACCAATACCGCGCCAGCCACCTCGATTACCTGAAGGCGTTTGACGGTCAAACCATGTTTGCCGGTCCCTTCACCACGGATGACGAAAGTGCTGATCTAGGCAGTCTGCGGCTGATCGAATTTCCGCATCGGGCGGCTGCCGAACAACATGTCCTGGACGAGCCTTACGTTCTCGGCGGGGTGCAGAAACAATGGACCATTAACCGCTGGAAGGCGTCGCTTGCCTACACCTGGCGGGATTGCCCGCGCACCGAAGGCAACCTTCAGGTGCTGTTCCACGGCCTCGACGTGCCGGCTGGCAAGGATATCCGTAACGCCAACCGCGACGCTCAGAAAAACTATCTCGATGAACACGCAAACTCGATAATGTGTCACGGGCCCATGTTGTCCGACGATGGCGGCACCACCCTCGGCAGCGTCATCTTGCTGGACGTGCCGGATATGGCAACGGCGCGCGCGCTAATGGATGACGATCCCTTCTACAAGGCCGGGTGCTATGACAACATCACCTTTCATCGTTGGCGGTTTGGGCGGGTCTTTGATCGCTTCAAGGTCAAAGCTTAGCCCGCAATTCTCACCAGGTTAATCGTCATTTCAATGGCAAACTGTTTCAGGAAATAATAGCGGACAACGCCACCCCGCTCGCCGAGACCAGCAGCAGCACGCGAGATATGCCCCAGTGAAACCTGAATAGCATCACCGCGCTGAGCAAGGCAAGTAGGATCACGCGCCAGTCCAGCGAATCCAGTTCGGGTTGCCATAACACGAAGGGCCCGTATTTTTGTGACGAAACCTGCGCGAAGAACACGTGCATCGAGAACCAGATCGAAAGATTCAGGATGACGCCGACCACGGCCGCGGTGATCGCCATTAACGCACCGCGCAAGCGGGCCTGCGATCCGATCCAGTCGATGTAGGGCGCGCCGACAAAAATCCACAAAAAACAGGGGGTAAAAGTTACCCAAAGTGTCACCACCGCACCCAGTACGCCGTACCAGAAGCCGCCTTCACGGAACGCCGCGAGAAAGCCGACAAACTCGTTCACCAGGATCAGGGGGCCGGGCGTGGTTTCGGCAAGCCCAAGTCCATCCATCATTTCGCCCGCGCTGAGCCAGCCAAACTTGCCGACCACGTCCTGGCCGAGATAAGCCAGCACCGCGTAAGCACCGCCAAAAGTGACCACCGCCAGCTTGGAGAAGAAGACACCGATCTGGAGCAGTAGCCCCTTGTCATCGAACGCGACAAGGGCGAGCATAGGCACCGCCCAGATGACCAGCCAGAGTAGCGCGGTCTTCAAACTGTGCAACGCCGAAACCTCGACGCTGACCGGGTGCTCGTCGACATCGACCTGCCTGGCGCGCAGGAATCCAAACGCGGCCGCGATGCCGATGATTAACGGGAATGGTAACGCCAGGAAAAAGATGCCGACGAAAGCCAGGCCCGCGATCACCCAGTGTTCGGCAAGATACAATGCGCGCCTGGCGACCCTCAGCAGTGCTTCGATGACGACAATTATGACTGCCGCCTTGACCCCGAGAAACAACGTATTGATCAGGGGAACATCACCGTAGATCCCATAAATCAAGGCCAGTAAAAAAATGATGATGGCGCCGGGCACGACGAACAGCAACCCCGCGACCAGGCCGCCGACAACGCCGTGTAATCGCCATCCGGCATAGGTCGCCAACTGCATCGCTTCGGGTCCGGGCAGCAACATGCAGAAACTGAGCGCATTCAGGTACTGTTTCTCGGTCAACCAGCCCCTGTTGTCGACCAACTCTCGATGCATCAGCGCGATTTGCGCGGCGGGGCCGCCAAAAGACAGGATTCCGATACGCAACCAGACCACAAATGCCTGCGCCTTCGTCGGCGCAGTGTGGCGGCTGGCGCCGTGGTCAGTGGAAACACTGTTCATGACTCAGCCCCGCCTGCCAGATTGTGGCCAATCGTAGCAAGTCGCTTTAACGCAATGGATTCGAGACCAAATTTCTTGGGCATGGTGTCAACCAAGTAATTTATCCAGCGCGCTAACCAGTGCATCGCATTGCGCATCGGTGCCGATGGTTATGCGCAGGCAGGTATGCAGGCGCTTGGTCTTGAAATAACGCACCAGTATTCCAGCCACTTTCAAATCCCGGTACAGGGCTTCGGCTGCGGCGCTGTGGTGACGTACCAGGAGGAAGTTACTGGTCGAGGGGAATACCTCGAAACCGAGTTTTTGCAGTTCGCCAGCGAGGCGTTCGCGGGTCGCCATGACTTTTCCAAGGCACTGCTGAAAATAATCTTCATCGGCCAGGGTGGCCACGGCAATGGCGCTGGTAAGCTGGTTGATCGGGTAGGAATTAAATGAATTCTTGATGCGTTGCAGGGCTTCGATCAGCTGTTCCTGGCCTAGCGCATAACCCAGGCGAAGGCCGGCGAGACT
>Ga0209988_10001172_pt1 | contig 16955 bp, 11 predicted proteins | sample N075metaG_FD_183115 | JGI IMG/M metagenome (GOLD analysis project Ga0209988, IMG submission 183115) | Deep subsurface microbial communities from Kermadec Trench to uncover new lineages of life (NeLLi) - N075 metaG (SPAdes) (version 2) | ecosystem: Environmental > Aquatic > Marine > Ocean trench... | reverse complement strand
GGAGCCCAGGATATCCTGCTCTCCACTGTAACGGGCTGCCCAGCTCGTGTACATATACAGAGCCTCCTGGCGAGTCACTTTCTGCTCAGGGTTCCAGACCCGGCCGTCGTCGCTCTTTCGAGTCACAAAGGCGCGAATGGCTTCCATTCCCCCGGGGATCTCGATGGCGGGTTTGAGACCCGCATCGATCACGCTCCTTGCGGGCGTCATGTTGTAAACGGCATCTGCCCCGTATTGGTAGACCCAGGTCTCATTGTCTCCGGAAATAGCACTGGCGTACATGGTGGGATTGATGTCCATTTCCTTCATCAGCTCAAAATGGCTTTCTCGAATCATGGCCTGGTGGTCAATGCCAAAGTGGCGACCCACCAGTGACTTTTCCTGGTGAGCTTCGTACAAAGCCTCCAGAAGGACGCCATTGCTTCGGTCTCCGGCACTATGCAGACCTCCTATGGTCCATCCATAGCGGTTGGCCAAAATGATATTTTGGCGATCGCTGGTAGCCACGTTACCGGTTTCTTCCCACTTGTTCTGGCCATAGGTCTCGTAGGGGTCTCCCTCCACCCGATTAATCTTGGGGATATCGGTGAGAGCCGCTCCGTTCCCGGTGGAACCGTCCACCACCTGTACGGTGGCTCCAATGATCTTGAGCTGGTCATCTCCAAAGTCGGTCAGGTTCCCGATCCGCTTGAGAAAGGCCTCGGGTCGGGCTTGAGAGCGGAGGAATTCGTGAATGATTCTCACCCTTGGCTCCAGCTCTCCCTTGACCCAAAGATCCCGCAAAATGGTGATGGTCAAGCCTTGACCGCGTCCCATGATGGTGGTCAATCCCTGGGGAAAGTAGCGTCTAAAGGTCTGTTTTTGATTTTCCAACTGGGTTGAGGAATCCTCCTGAGGCATCAACTCGTAGATGACCGTTCCCGCAGCCGCCCCCCTGAGTTGCCCGGTGGGGTTTCCGTTTTCATCCTTCAAGATTCCCTGCATGTCAGGAGGAAGTTTCTTGAGCATCAGGCTGTTGACGATCACCTGATTGTTCTGACAGCTAATGGAGATGGGATTCTCGGGAGCCGCCGCATCCAGCTGGGCCAGCGTGACATCCAAAACCAAAGCTTTCTTGCTGGTCCCCCGCATGTACAGTTCAACACCGGGAGGAAACTTGGCCACTTCGGCCTTGATTTCTTCCAAGCCGCTGGCCACATCCTTGAATTCAAGTGAGCCCCCTTGGCCGCGCTTGGCAACGTTCCCGACAAAAGCGCTGTGCTCATGGCTAGCGATCAGACCGGGAATGACACTGCGCCCCTCCACGTCCACACGTCGGGTCTTGGGTCCCGCCATGGCAAGGATCCGCTCACTACTTCCCACGGCTAGAAACTTTCCATCCCGAATGGCCAACGCCTCTTCGATCGTGAACTCCTCGTCAGCGGTCAGGACCTTCCCGTTGTAGAAGATGATGTCCGCATAGGCGATGACTTCAGGCGGCAGGTCCTGGCCACTTTGCCCCCAGGCGGAGCCAGCCGCGAGGCAAAAAAGCATCAACAACCCCATAGAATACCGATAACCGGAATGATTCTTGTTCATCAAAAGTTCCTCCATCTTTTTGTGGATCGAAAGAAACATCCTCGAAATTCCTCCGATTTCGCTGAGATTACTCCTCAACGTGAGTGTGCGCCCAGTCTAGGATTGAGGAAAAACTTAGTCAAGGGAGTTTCAACCTCTGCTGGGTCCTTCTCCCGGGCCGGCCGCTTTGGGGCTTCAGGATTTGCCGTAGCTAGCCCATTAACCTGCCTGCCCCAGGACGACAAAAGTAATCCCTACAGCAACCAGGATGGCCCCCAGGACCATACGAAAAGTTACTCTCTCCAATCGCTGTAAAAAAAGATGGGTAAAGGTCATGGCGATCAGAGGGTAGGTCGCCACAATCGGTGAAGCCAACATCACCGGTGCCCTGGCCAAGGCGGTGTACATCAAAAAGATGCCGAAGGACGAGCAGACTCCCGCCAGAATCATCATGATCAGGGCCGATCGGGGTGCCCGCAGGTCCCTTTTGAGGTGAGGCACCGAGATCACCAAGAGAAACAGCATTCCGAAGAACAGAGTGTAAGTTGCGGTTACCGGAGCCGGGGCCACTCGGGTGACGACGTGTCGAGCAATGGCATGGCCTGTTCCATAGGCGGCCGCCCCGGCTACCGCACAAAGGAGCCCTATAGCCACCCGCCTGGTCCCGCTGGGCTGCACCTCCTGGCTCTGCGTCGAAGGAAGGGCCCCTCGTTGACTCATCACCAGGGCCAATCCCACAGCTACCGCCAGGGTCCCCAACACAAGCGACGAGGTGACCTGCTCCCCCAGGAAAAGAATGGCCAAAAGGGCGGCAAACAGGGGACTGGTCCCGGAAATCGAGGTGGTCCGCGCCACACCCGCCAGACGAATTCCCGTGTAGTTCAAGAAGCGCCCTCCTGGAAATTGGATCAAGCCTAAAAGAGCGAACCACAGAACGGTCGACCCCGATACAGCGAACAGAGCCTGGGAATCCATGCTCCAGGCCACCACGGAAATGATGACAAAGCCTGCCGCCAGAGAGATGAAAGTGCCGGTACGCGAGCCCACCTGCTGCATGCCCAGGCGGGCAAAGCAGGCTCCTGCTGCCCAGGATGTCGAGGCTAGCACGGCAAAGATGGCTCCTGAAAGTGGATCGGACATGGCAAAACCGGCTCGTCCATGGAGGCCGTTAGCGACCCGGAGTCACCGTTCTCCCTGATGGACCAGACGCCAGATGACTTCCGGGGAGAGAGGCAATTCCCGGATCTTGATGCCAAAGGGCTGCAACGCATCCTCAACGGCACTGGCGATGGCGGCCGGTGAGGGGATGGCGGCTCCTTCTCCGGCCGCCTTCTGGCCCAGAACGGAAAAGGGAGAGGGTACCGGAGCGTGTTCGATCTCGACCCTTGGCGTCTCACAGGCGGTTGGTTTTGCGTAGTCGGTCAGGGTCACGGTGAGCAACTGTCCGTCTGAATCGTAGACGAATCCTTCTCCAAGAGCCACCGAGATGCCATGGGCCACCGATCCATAAATCTGGCCATCCACCACGTCGGGGTTGATGATGGTGCCGTTGTCGCTAACGATAATGTAACGCACCACCTTAACCCGACCCGTCTCCGTGTCGATCTCCACCACAGCCCCGTGGGCGGCGGCGGAGAAGGTGAACTGAGCCCGCACTCGACCCTCTTGATCGGGAACCATGAAGGGTTGAGCATGAGGAAACTTGTAATAGTAGGTGGTCTGAAGACCCGCCTCCAGTCCCTCCGGGATCAACGACTGATTGCCATAGGCGATTTTTCCCAACTCATTGAAGGTCAAGTTCTTATCCGGAGAACCTTTGATAAAGACGGTACCCTCTTCGATGGTCAGTTTCTGGGGGGAGCTTTCCAGGAGGTGGGCCGAAAGCTGGAGGATTTTCTCCCGCAGCTTCAGAGAGGCACCGTGTACGGCCCCGATGCCGTAAAGATGAAAGTTGTTGCCCGTGTTGGATGAAGCCACCCCCCAGGGAGAAACCTCACTATCGAAGCGGGGAGCAACACTGATGTTGTCCGGTGAAAGACCGAGATTCTCCGCCACCACCTGGGCTGTGGTGGTTTCATGGAATTGACCACAGCTGGGTGCTCCCAGAAATACGGTCACACTTCCGTTTCTTTCCAGCTTGATGGTGGCACCCTCGACCCCACCGGCCCCGGGCAACTCCTTCACATTGGGAAAAATGGCCATATCCCGGGCCGCGTTTCTCCCCCCCGGTTCCAGCCCAATGACCAAGCCAACCCCCAGGTACTTCCCCTTCTCTCTTTCTTGCTTCAGCTCTTTGCGAAGCTTCTCGTATTCCAGCTTTTCGACTGCCTTCTCCAGTAACTGGGTATAGTCGCCGCTGTCGTAAAGGTTTCCGTTGGGCGCCATATAGGGAAATTCACTGGTCGGAACCAGGTTCCGTGAGCGCACCTCGACCGGACTCATCCCCAGCTCCTGGGCTACCCGATCCATCATGCGTTCCCAGATGAAACACATGCTGGGTTTGCCAATGCCTCGGTTGGGGACTACAGGACATTTGTTGGTTACCACGGAGCGGCCCTCGAGACGAAGGTTCCTGACCTTGTAGGTACTGAATAGATTATTCAGTTTGTTGGTGAAGTGAATGGTGAGGGTGCTGACGGATCCCCCAACATCATCCACCTCCTGGATCTTCAGACCTAAAACGGTTCCGTCCTTCTTGACGGCCGCCTCAATATCAAACTCCATCCCGCAGGACTGACCCGCAGCCATCATGTGTTCGGTGCGGTCCTCGATCCATTTTACGGGCCGACCCGTCTTCATCGACATCAGACCTGTCAGTACGACATACTTACGAATGAGGTGGATCTTCTGGCCGAAGCCTCCCCCAATATCGGGTAGGATCACCCGGACATCCTGCACGTCCAACGCTTCCCCAAGGGCGTCATAGAGAACCTCCGGATTCTGCCCATTGCACCACACCGTCAACTTGCGGCTGGCATCATCAAAAGATGCCAGACAGGCCAGGGTCTCCAAAGGCGTGGAACTGTAGCGATGAACTTTCAGTTTTTCCCGAACGATCTGATCGGCCGATTGAAAAGCCTCATCCACATCCCCGTAGGACAAGGCACCCTTCCAGGCCACGTTGGAGTCCAGCTCGTCAAAAAGAAGGGGTGCGGTGGGTTCCATGGCTTCCCAAGGGTCCACCACTGCCGGCAACGGTTCGTACTCTACAGAGATGAGATCCAGCGCATCCTCGGCCACAGCACGGCTGCGGGCGGCCACCATGGCCACCGGCTCTCCTACATAACGGACCCGGTCCACGGCAGTGGCATACTCGGGAATGGGCTTTTGCAGACCGGCTGAATATCGACCCGGCTTGAAGGGGCGCGATGTCCGTTTCACCTCCTCGGAGGTGAGAACGGCAACAACTCCGGGGACCTCCAGGGCCTCCCGGGTATCGATGTGACCCATCCGGGCATGGGCATAGGAGCTGCGAAGAACGACCGCATGCAGCATCCCGGGAAGACTCACATCATCGACGAATTGTCCTCCTCCACTGACATGGCGCGGTCCCTCCTTGCTCCGGATCCTTTTCCCGATGTACTGGGTTTCGGTCATCCTTTCTTGTACTCCCCTGCCGCCGCCTTCACCGCATCCACGATCTGGGTGTAGCCGGTACACATACACAGATTGCCCGCCAGTCCTCGGCGAATTTCCTCCTCGCTGGAATCGGGATTTCGGGTGAGCAGGGCATGACCGGCCAGAAGCATTCCGGAGGTACAGTAGCCACACTGAAGAGCATAGTGCTTCACGAAGGCTTCCTGGATGGGACTCAACTCGCCGTCCTGGGCCAACCCTTCCACGGTCGTGATCTCTTTACCATTGGCCTGGACGGCAAAAAGAAGACACGACTTGACCACTCGGCCGTCCAGAAGAATCGAGCAAGCACCGCATTCTCCCACCACGCACCCCACATGGGTGCCGGTCAGCCCAATCGTTTCTCTTAAAAAGAAGGCAAGAAGCATTCGCGGTTCAGCTTCTTCTTCATAAGTTTGGCCGTTGATGCGCAGCCGGATCAGCTGTCTCATAGCGCCAGAAGTTAGTCACATCCAGCACAATTGTCAATCATCGGAATCCATGGTACGGTCAAGCCCAAGGAGGTCGGCTCACAGTGAAAGCACACGTCAACGGCGTCACGTTGGACTATGAAATCACCGGTTCGGGTCGACTAATCGCCTTCGGCCATTCCTTGGGTATGAGTGGCAAGATCTTCGAGCCTATTCGGCCCGCTTTAGAGAAACATGGCCGGGTTCTCACCTGGGATGCGAGAGGGCATGGCAACTCGGAGAAAACTGCTGCCGGCTGGACCGTTGAAGATCTAGCCGCCGATCTGCGAGCTTTGATCGAGCATCTGGGGGAGGATCGAGCGGTGGTGGCAGGACTCTCCATGGGAGGAAACACCGCCGTTGCCTATGCCGTTGCTTACCCCGACAAACTGGACGGCTTGATCCTGGCGGACACCACCGCCTGGTATGGAGAAGACGCTCCCGAGGCATGGGAAAAAAGAGCCCATAACGCTGAAACCAAAGGAATGGATCCGGTGATTGCTTTTAATATGTCCCGCTGGTTCAGCGATAGCTTCCCCGATAAGCATCCGGATCGGGTGGCCATGGTGGTGGAGACACTGCTTGCCACTGACATCTCCTGTTACGCAGCTGCCGGTCGGGCTCTGGGCCAGTTCGACGCTCGAGAGGGACTGTCGCGCATCGACTGCCCCACCCTGATCCTGGTGGGTTCCGAAGATCCCGCCACACCCCCTGCCATGGCAGAGTACCTGCACCAGAACATCGCTAACTCCGAGCTCCACGTGCTTCCAGGATTAAGACATATGACTCCGGTTGAAGCACCCGATCGGGTGGGCGAGCTGATGGGTGATTTTCTGGAAAAGCTGTAATTCTCCCATCTGTTTTCCCGTCTGATTGTCAGACTCCAGCCGTATTCTCAGTGGAGTATCACCTTGCATACACGGCGTAGTGCTGTGCCGGAGAGGCCTCAAGTCATGGAGTTTACGACCATCATCGCATTGGTATTGGGGATTATCGTTGCTCAGGCCCTGTTGTTTCTGCTTCTCAAGAACAAACTGGGTGAGCATTTTCATTTTCTCGCCAACGAGGCCCTGGTCCGCAACAACCAGAATTTTGTGCAAATGGCCAACGCCACCCTGGAAAAGTTCCAGACCCAGGCCAAGGGAGAACTGGCTCTGAAGCAACAGGCCATCCAGGAGTTGGTCAACCCCCTGAAACAGGCCCTTGAAAAACATGAAAAGCAGGCCCTCGAAATGGAGAAGAAGCGCGAGAAGGCCTATGGAGGATTGCGCCAGTATCTGGAAGACGTGGTGCAGACCCAGAGTCAGCTGAGAAAGGAAACAGGCAATCTGACCAAGGCTTTGAGCTCTTCCCATGTCCGGGGAAAATGGGGAGAAATGAGTCTGAAACGGGTCGTGGAAATAGCCGGACTGGTGGAACACTGTGACTTTAAGACTCAGCAATCACTACCCGGAGAGGATTCTCGTCTGAGACCCGATCTGATTGTCTCTCTTCCCAACCAGCGTAAAATCGTGATCGACGCCAAGACGCCGCTCGATGCCTACCTGCAGGCTGTCGACGCGGAGGATGAGGAGAAGAGAAAGAGTCTGATGACCGATCACTCCCGACACCTGGAGCGCCACATTACCCTATTGGGCAGCAAGGCCTATTGGGACCAGCTGGAAGGAAGCCCCGAATTCGTGGTGCTCTACATACCCCTGGAAAGTCTCTTCAGTGAGGCCCTTCGTCACAATCCCGACCTCCTGGAAAAAAGCACCCAGAAGAAAGTGATCCTGGCAACACCCACCACCTTGATGGCCCTGCTCAAAGCGGTCGATTACGGTTGGAAGCAGGAAAAGATGGCCCACAACGCCGAAGAAATCTCGGCTATGGGAAAGGAACTCTATGAGCGGCTTTTCAAGGTGGCCGAGCACTTTGCCCGACTTGGAACCCATCTGGATCGGGCGGTTCAATCCTATAACGAAACCGCCGGATCGTTTGAGCAGCGCGTCTTCGTACAAGCCAGGCGCTTCAAGGAACTCGGGGTTCCCGCCAAAGACGACATCCCCGAGGTCACCTGGATCGATCGAACTTCCCGCCAGCTTCAGCGCAGCGAACTTGTGGCCAAGCCGGAGCTGGAAAAGGTGGAGAACCGCTGACCGCTTACCGCGGTCAGCGGAAATTCCAAATTCAAAATTCCAAATTCAAAACCTCTGAGAGTGTGGATTCACGGACTGTTTTATACTGAGTTTGTTTGGGATTTGGAGCTTGGAATTTGTGATTTGTTTAGGATTTGGAATTTAGGATTTGGGGTTTGTTCGTGATTCCAACTTCCAAACCAATTCGATTCTCGATTCTCTGCGCGCTTCGCGCGCTCACGCGCGGGGGTGGTATCTTGCGTAAATCTTCTTGAGGCGCTCGCGGCTCACGTGGGTGTAAATCTGTGTGGTTGAGATGTCGGCGTGGCCCAGCATCATCTGAACCGCTCGCAGATCGGCACCATGATCCAACAGGTGGGTGGCAAAACTGTGCCGCAGCATATGAGGGCTGATCTTCTTTTCGATTCCAATTTTTCTTCCGTACTTCCTCACCAGCATCCAGAAGTACTGACGCGTCATTGAATGTCCCTGCTGGGTCACAAACAAAAATGGACTTGCCCGGCGCTTGCGCAAAAAGTGCTGCCGGGCCTCTTTCAGGTATTGCTGGATAAACCTCACCGCCGATCCCCCCAAGGGCACAATGCGTTCCTTAGACCCTTTACCGAATGTCCTCAGGCAACCCAACTCAAAATTGATCTCCTCCAAACGAATGCCCACCAGTTCGCTGACCCTCAACCCTGTCGCATAAAGCACTTCCAGCATGGCCCGGTCACGCAAGCCGTAGGATGTGCTCAGATCGGGCTGCTCAAGAAGCCGGTCGACCTCGTCTTCAGTGAGATATTCAGGCAGGGTGCGCCAAACCTTGGGAGATTGTAGTGTTTCGGAGGGGTCTTCCTGAAGATAACCATCCAGCAGAAGAAACCGGAAAAAAGAATGCAGACTGGCGATCTTCCGCCTCACAGAGCGAGCAGACAATGTTCCATAGAGATGCTGGATGTAAGCGGCCAGCTCCTGCTTTTTGACTCCTGCCAGGGTCCATTTCCGAGAGCGGACGAAAGAAAGAAATTCGCCAAGATCCCTGCGGTAAGCCTCCACCGTGTTGGAGGCCAACCCTCTTTCCACCTGCAGATAATTCAGATAATTTCGAAAGGCCCTATCCTGCATAGTCCCGGCTACCCCTTCAGGCGACGAAAGAGACGATGGATCTCCTCGATGCGCAAGAGCAAACAGCATCCAAAGTAGACGGCGATCCCCACCAGGATGCAACTGGTCAAGGCCACCAGTTCCCGCCACAAATCCGTCTCCATCCAAAATCCTTCAAAGAACTGGTTGAGAAAGTACACCACCGCTCCCATCACGATTGAAGCAGCCAACGCCTTCAATAAAGTGGGAATGACACGGTAGTCTTGAAAGGATCCCAGTTTGCGCTGGAGGCTTCTGCCCAGCCAGATGCTGCTCAAGGTAACCGATAAGGCCGTTCCAAAAGCCAGTCCCGCGTAGGCGTACTCCTCGGGAAGAATAAAAAAGACCAGGATGAGATTGCAGGAAAGGTTGCCCACCACGGCCATCATACTGATTCGAACCGGGGTACGGGTATCGTTTAAGGCATAGAAGGTCGGCACATAGACCTTGATGCAACTATAGGCAAACAGTCCCAGGGAGTAGCAAATGACGGCATACGCCGTATAGGAAGTGTCCGTTGAGGTAAACCCCCCTCTCTCGAAAAGCACACGGACGATGGGCACAGCCAGGACCATCAACCCTACCGCTGAGGGAATGGCCAGGATGGAAATGAGCTTAATGGAATGGGCCACCGTCTCCTTGAGTTCTTCCCACTTTTCCTGAGTGGCCAGGAGTGAGACGTCCCGGAGATTGACCACCCCTACCGCGACTCCGAACAGACCGATGGGCAAATAGATGATCCGAAAAGCGTAGCTCAACCAGGAAACCGGACCATTGTCCTGAAGAAAGGAAGCAATCTGGGTATTGACCAGAACGTTGATCTGAACAGCGCTCACCCCCACGATAGCGGGAGCCATCAAACGGGCGATCTTCCGCACCCCCTCGTGGCCCAGATCGATGCGAAAGCGGAAACGATAGCCGTGTCGGCGCATGAGGGGCAGCTGCAGGCCATATTGGAGCAGACCTCCCACCAGCGCCCCCACACCCATGGCATGAATCGGCAGGATTCCCCACCTCTCGAACTGAGGGACTAGAAATATTCCTGCCGCAATCATGGCCACATTGAAAAGCGCTGGAGCCAACGCGGGGATGAAAAAGTGATTGAGGGTGTTCAGAATCGCCATGCCCACGGAAGCCAGGGCAATCAACATTAAAAAGGGTGAGAGAATCTTCAAAAGATCGGCCGTAATCTCGATTTTTCCTGGAACGTCGGCGAAGCCGGCCGCCAGCAAATACACAAAAAACTCGGAGAAAACCGATAGAGCCAGGGTGAAGCCCCCCAAGAGAACCAGCAATGCGCTTAAAACCAGGTTGGCTAAAACCCAGGCCTCGGTTCGGCCCTTCTTGTGAAGGTAATCGGTAAAGGTGGGAACAAAGGCAGCGCTGAGAGCGCCTTCCGCAAACAGATCCCTCAACAGGTTGGGAATGCGGAAAGCTACCAGCCAGGCGTCATTAAAGAGTCCGGCCCCAAAGAGCTTGGCGAAGACCTGATCCCGCACCAGCCCCAGTATCCGGCTGAGGAAAACCGCGGAACTAACCTTGCCGACAGCACGAGCCGATCGAGCCGCTTGAGCCATGTTTTCGTGTGGGAGCCGGCCTTCCGAAGATCACAATTCTTTCCAACGCCCTAGGTCTCAAGTTATCATTCTTACCTGAAGTATTTCCTCCAGGAAAAAAAAGGTCATGAAATTAGGAAAAATTGCCAAAAAACTAGGTTGTGAACTGCGGGGATCCAAAGACGTTGAGATCAACGGAGTGGCGGGGATTGAAGAGGCGGAAAAAGAAGATCTGACTTTCGTTTCCAATCCCAAATACTTACCCAAGATTGAATCCACGGGTGCCGGAGCCATTATTCTTTCTGCTGATAGTCCAGCCACCTCCACTCCGACCTTGATTTCCGAGAATCCTTATCTGGCCTTTGCCCAAGCCATTGAATTGTTTTACCAGCCCCCTGAACCCGTTCCCGGAATCCATCCCACCGCAAGCATTGCCGATGACGTGGTGATGGAGGGGGATTATTCCATCGGAGCTAACGTGGTCATCGGTGAGGGAGCGCAGCTGGGCAAGAATGCCCAGCTCTACCCCAACGTCACGATCTATCCCCATGCCGAGATCGGAGACGACCTGATCGCCCATTCCAACTCCGTTATTCGCGAGTACTGCAAAGTCGGAAACCGGGTCATTCTTCAAAACGGAGCTGTGATAGGCGCAGACGGCTTTGGATTTGCGCCCCAAACAGACGGCAGTTACTACAAGATGGCCCAGTCAGGCATCGTGGTTCTGGAAGATGACGTTGAGGTGGGTGCCAACAGCTGCATCGACCGGGCCACGGTTGGCGAAACCAGGATTGAGAAGGGGACGAAAATCGATAATCTGGTGCAGATCGGACATGGTTCCCGGGTTGGGCAGCACACCGTTCTGGCCGGCCAGGTGGGCCTGGCGGGAAGCACCCGGGTGGGAAACCATGTCATGTTAGGGGGTCAGGTGGGAACAGCGGGACACATCACCATCGGAAATCGAGTGGTGGCCACCGCACAGACCGGGGTGGCCCGATCGGTGGAAGCCGGACAAGTGATCTCAGGTACTCCGGAAATGGAGGCCGCTTTGTGGAAACGAAACACCGTCTTGTTGCGCAAGCTCCCCGAACTCGTCCGGACAGTCACCCGACTCAAAAAGGAAGTGGCCGAACTGAGAGGGAAGAAGGGGAAAAAGACCCGCTTAAATCCCAAATCCTAAATCCCAAATTCCAAACGAATTCCAAAGTCCAAACGAATTCTATTTTCTATTTTCTGCGCGCATCGCGCTCCTACTCCTCGTGCCACTTGGCCTGAACGATCAGCGAAACACCATCGGACATACCGCCGGTAGGAGGCGGGTTAAAGACGGTGATGGCCAGCGATCGATCTCCAAAGATCCCCACGTACTGATCCGGGCCGGGAGAACGGAAACGATCCGGCTCTGCTCTTTCCAGCATATGGGCAGGGATGACGGCCTTGAGTTCCCGTGGACTCTCAAAGGTCGTCTTCAAGGAAATCCCGTCCGCCTTGACGACTGAGTTCCCCACGAAACCAGCGCCTTCAATCACCATCTCAAAACTGCCCGTGCCTTCAACAATCTTATGGGGGAAAATCGAACTGATTTCCGGCTCCGGAACCGACATGGAGACGAAGGGAGGACTCTCGAAGGTGAAAAATTCAGGATGGTATCCAAACTCGATGAACTTCCCCCCTTTCATGACACGCTCGATCTTCTTGGTGTTGGCGATGTCCTCCAACGGATTGGCCTCGAGAACCAACAGGTCGGCGAAATTACCCGCCTGGATGGAACCGACCTTCTGGTTTCCCCGGGCTCCCTGGTAACCGGCAAACATGTCGGCTGCCCAGGAAGTACCGGCCTGAAGAGCCTGCATGGGGGTTAAACCCGCTTCCACCAAAAGCTCCATTTCGTGATGCATGGCCAGACCGGGGATGGCCACGGCTGCCGCATCGGTGCCGGCAATGATCTTGCCCCCAAGTTCGACATAGCGGTGAACCAAGCGCTGCACATTGCGCTTGGCACCCTGGAACGTCTCCAGATCCCCATCGGACAGCTGGGATACCAGGGGCAGGTGTTCATAGCGAGAAGAATAACTCTTGATCTGGCGGTGGCGGAGCAGCAGCATTCCGGCAAGGTCCTCGGGAAAGTAGGACAGATCCGGGTTGGTGAGCAAAAGGTAGCCCTCTTGTTCGCGTTCCAGGGCTTTGGGGCTCAAAGAACCCCATTCGTAAACCAGGGTTGGATTTAGATAAACCTCCCGCGCGACCGCCTCTCGGATCACCTCATCCAACTGCCTTCCCGGTACCAGGTAGGAAGCCCAGTGCAAAAATCGGCCTTTCTTGAAATCCTCGAGCTCCTGAGCGGTCATCATGGGGAATGAGAATCCCCAAACGTGCTCCGCCACGTCCATTCCTGCATCAATGGCCGCAGCAGCATCCTGGGTATGGCTAAAGACCGCCAAACCTGCCCGATGAGCTTCCTCGGCACCCCATCGAAAGACTTCCTTATTGCTCTCTCTCAATTGCAGAAACCAGGCAACATCCGGTTCGTTCTTCAAATAGGCCTCAATGGCCTCCCGGACCTCCTGTCGGCTCATGGAAGGCGACAGCCGAGGGCGACCTCCGGTATGAAAAACCCGGGGAGTGCTCAGGCTGGTTTGAGAGTCCAGTCGTTCCTCCTTGGAAACATTGGCCTGGGCCAAAAGAGAGGTCACCCCGTGGTTGATGTAAATCTCACCCATCCAGTTGCTCCAGTGGACATGAGAGTCAATCAACCCGGGAATAATGAACCGGCCTGTCAGGTCCAGGACGGTGGCTCCAGCCGGGATATCGGAGCCGCCCCCGGAAACGGACGTGATTTCATCTCCTTCAATGACCACGACGGCATCTCTGAGAGGAGGATTCCCCAGACCGTCAATGACGGTTGCGCCTCGAAGAACAAGAACGTTGGCCGCCTGCTGGCCAGAGCTGGTTCCCGTTTGAAGGGAACTGATTAGCAAACAAATGAGCAAGAGAAACAAAACGTTGGGTTTCCTAAACACTTTCATGACCGATCCTCCCTGGTTCGTGCAGTCGTGCAGTCGTGCAGTCTTGCAGTCTTGTAGTCTTGACTTTCAGTCCTCTCGATCTTAGAAAATACATGAAAGAATGATAAAATGGTAGGAACAAGAAAGTGAGTCCAAAATGATCTTTGATCCCATCTACTTGATGTTCATAGCTCCCGGGTTGGCCCTGTCCCTGTGGGCCAGTTGGAGGGTAAAGAGCAACTTCAAGAAATACTCCAAGGTTCGGTCCTCACGGGGAATCACCGGGGCTGAGGCAGCGGCTGAACTCCTTCGCACGGCCGGTATCGATGATGTAAAGATCGTGCGAACTGCCGGCCAACTCTCCGATCACTACAACCCCATCAACAAGACCCTGGCTCTCTCCGAGAGTGTTTACGACTCCTCGTCAATTGCCGCCATCGGGGTGGCCACCCACGAGGCGGGTCACGCCATTCAACACGCCCAGCACTACGGTCCTCTTTGGGTGCGCTCGATGTTGGTCCCGACCGCCAAAATCGGTTCCAGCATCGGCTACATCGTCATGTTGATCGGCCTGTTTATGGCCTCCACCAATATGGTCCTGGTGGGTGCCGTGCTTTTTTCGATGGTACTGCTTTTCCAGGTCGTCACGCTGCCGGTGGAATTTGACGCTTCCCGCCGGGCCAAGGCCCTGGTCGTCGAGCATGGAATTATCCTACCCCAGGAACGGGAAGGCGTGGATCGCGTCCTCAATGCAGCGGCTCTCACCTACGTGGCCGCCGCCATCAGCACCTTGCTCACCTTGCTTTACTTCTTGTGGCGCTCCGGGCTGATCGGCGGACGACGCTAACCGATCGCGAATCCATTCTCGACAACTCGCCTGATGTTGATCGTGGTATGTAGGGGCGCACAGCCGTGCGCCCAAAAGCCTCTGTTCATCAAACCGTTATTGGGCGCACGTCAGTGCGCCCCTACACAACTCACCCAACCTCGCAAGCGGAAACAAACGCCGGTTTTTCGGATCTCAAGCCCGCATTTCTCACACCTGATCGTAGCGAGGCGGGTGGAGACGGCTGTGGATACAAGGCGCGCGACGGAGGGCCCCGCAAACGTACTCTCTGAGTACGTTGAGGAGGCCGACCGAGCTGCAACGCAGTAGACGCAGCCGTATCCGCAGCCGCAGCAGATTGGGTGTGGGAAATACGGGCTAGTAATTGACGGATCGCCTTCAATGAGATAGAAGTGAGCCCAACAAAAGTACCATCAACCCTAGTAGGAGGATAGTCATGAAGAGATTACTGATCCTGTTCGTCCTGGGACTTCTGATGCCCGGATTCGGACTTTCCCAGCAAATCCCCAAACTGGTTGCCCAGCACGGCTATGCGGACATGGTCCTGAGCAACGGTAAGATTGTCACCATGGATGACTGGAGTATCGTTCCCAATACTCCCGGGCACATCTTTGAGAGTATGGCCATCAAGGCGAACAAAATCATGGCCCTGGGAACCGATGCCGAGATGAGAAAGCTGTCTGGACCCAATACTCGTTTCATCGACGTACAGGGTAAAACCGTGATCCCTGGCCTGATTCAGACTCACTACCACCTGTTCGGGCCCGCAGCCTCCAAGTACGGACCGCAGGTCGGCCTGCTGGACCCGAGCGTACAGGTCACCGTGGTGGCGGAAAGCTCTCCAGAAGCCACCTCGAAAAAGCTCAGAGAGTCGATCCTCAACACCATTCGGGTGCAAAACGTACCCAAAGGGCAATGGATCGCGGTCAGGCTGACCGAAGGGCCGGACAATCTACCCGGAACCAATCGGATTTGGCTTTACGGAAGCGAAATCAATCGAAGGACCATTCAGTTGGATCGTTCCGTACCCGACCATCCCGTGGTGATCAATGCCAGGCAGTCGGGAATTTTCAACGAAGCGGCCATCAAACTGATGAAGGAAGTCTACCCCGACTGGGAGGAAAGCACCGATTTGGAAAATCGGCCCGGAGCGGCCATGGACGGATATGCGGCTGTTCCCGAACTTCAAGGAATTACCTTTTCCTTCTGGTGGAGGGATGAGCCGGTGGCCAAGCTGGCTGAAGCTCTGCGCCTTTATGGGCTTGACCTGCAAAAGGTGGGCATGACCACCGTCTCCACCCGCATCCTGTTTCCCACCGTGGTCAGGGCCTACAACAAGCTCAACAGGGAAAACAGATTGCCTCATCGCTTGTCCTATTACCAGGAACCCCAGAGGGGGAATTTCTGGAATCTCAAATCGCTCCGCGAATTTTACAAGGGAGCCGGGGCTCCCTGGACCAACCACTCCGGAGGCGGCGAGATGATGTGGTTGTCCGGAATGTGCAACGAGGTCTGGGATTCCAGTCAGTGGGAAGTGTGCCTGGGAGACGATGTGGAGGCCTCGGCTGAGCTCAAGGGCCGTCAGCGTTGCCCAGCTCCTGGAACCCGACCCTGGGAAGTGGTGAAGACGGCCGTGATCAACGGGTGGCGGCCGGTCGGTGTTCACGGCACCTCCAGCCATGGGGTGAGACTCTACATCCAGATGCTGGAAAGTGCGATGAAAGAAGGCAATTTGTCGGTGGAGCACATCAGAAGCCTTCGCACCACCATGGAACACAATCAGCTTCTGGGCACTCCTCCCGACGTGATGGCGAAACTCAAAGAGTACAACATTCTCCTGAATGTCAATATGCCCTACCTGAACGATGCCGCCATGCTGATTGACGCTTACGGAGAACACCTGAGACCCTTTGCCATGCCCGTGAAAACGTGGATCAATCAGGGCTTACGGGTGACCTTTGAGGCCCGGGGTATGGACTTCTGGCTACCCATCCACATGCTCGTTACCCGGGAAATCACCAACGCCGCAACCAAACAAAAAGAAACACTGCTTCCTAGTGAGGCTATCGATCGGGTGACGGCTCTGAAAATGACCACCACCTGGGCGTCCTATTACATTCTTGCCGAGGACACCCTCGGCACCCTGGAGCCCGGCAAGTATGCCGACTTCGTGGTGCTGGAGAACGACTACTTCACCATCCCCGTGGACGAGATTCTCGATATGAAGGTCATCATGACCGGACTGGGAGGCGAAATCGTCTATGATCGCGATCAGTTAGGAGCCGGTAACTAGGGAGTCCTGTAGGGGCGCACGGCTGTGCGCCCACAAACCCTTATTTATCAACAGCTTATAGGGGCGCACGGCCGTGCGCCCCCACACAAAAAACCTGAATCGCCACACTCGCGTGCGCGTTGACATCCTAACCGGGAGCGGTTTCAGCAGGAATCGCCACCGGCTCTTCTATGGTGCCTTCCGGGTCTACCTTGCGAAAAGCGTCAGGAATCCGATCCAATTGTGCCTTGGGAACATAATCGTGCAGCTTAATGCGCTTCATGTCCTCTTCCGGGAACATGGTGGGGATCAAAAAAGGCTCGGGAGGAGCGGGCCGGGTGGCGTCGATCCCCGCCTTGGAGCCCCAATGGTG
>Ga0209988_10001171_pt1 | contig 16956 bp, 15 predicted proteins | sample N075metaG_FD_183115 | JGI IMG/M metagenome (GOLD analysis project Ga0209988, IMG submission 183115) | Deep subsurface microbial communities from Kermadec Trench to uncover new lineages of life (NeLLi) - N075 metaG (SPAdes) (version 2) | ecosystem: Environmental > Aquatic > Marine > Ocean trench... | reverse complement strand
AACTTTGGAGAAAGATATGCTGGAACTTGTATCTGTTAGTGTCTCCGGTAAAAAATAAAACAGAAAAAAGTTAATAACTTTCGATCGCTTTTAAATTCTTAACTTTCAACTTCATCAAACACCAGAATTTCTTTTTTCTTTTTAGGCACACGTTTTTTAACAGCTTTTATTTTTTCCTTCTTATCGCTTTTATATCCATCCGGATTATTTTTATCTGCGTAGTTTTTATATGAGTAAACTTCATTATTGTAATTTCTGAGAATGATTTTCTCTTCATCCATATGAAGAACATAATTCGGCAGCAGAGGTATCTTTCCGCCGCCGCCGGGGGCATCAATCACAAAGTGCGGAATTGCTAAACCGCTTGTATGCCCGCGTAATGCTTCAACTATTTTCATTCCCGTTTCAATAGAAGTACGAAAATGGTTTGCCCCTTTAGTTTCATCAGCCATATACATGTAGTAAGGACGCACTCTTATCTTCAGAAGTTTTTGCATTAATTCTTTAACTATAGCAGGATCATCATTAATATTTTTCATTATCACCATCTGGTTGCCAACGGGAACACCGTTATCGGCAAGTAATTGACATGCTCTTGAACTTTCATCCGTAATTTCCCAAGGATGATTAAAATGAGTGTTAACATAAACCGGGTGATATTTCTTTATCATATTACAAAGTTTTGGGGTAATTCTTTGCGGGAGAACAACCGGCATTCTTGTCCCGAGTCGTATAATTTCGATGTGCTCAATTTTTCTTAAACGTTTTAATATTTTTTCAAGCATTGTATCGGTTAACATAAGTGGATCGCCGCCCGAAAGTATAACATCTCTTATTTCGGTATGTTCTTCCAAATATTTAAATGCGGCTTCCAAACCTTTCATCGATATCTTTTCATAATCGCCTACCTTTCTTTTCCTTGTACAGAACCTGCAATAAATTCCGCACTGGCTTGTAACAAGAAACAAAGCACGATCTGGATAACGATGAGTAATATTCGATACAGGACTCATTGCTTCTTCCATTAGCGGGTCTTCAATAGCATCAAAATCATCCAGCTCAATTTTATCGGGCACACATTGAAGCCAAATCGGGTCTCCCGGATAACGGATTAAACCAAGATAGTAAGGGTTGATGCGTGCCTGGAAAAATTCATCAAGATCTTCGGCAACTTTCCGGTCGATATTAAATTTTTCCACAAGTTCATCAACAGTATGAACGCTCTCCCTAATCATTTTTTGCCACGTTTCCATAGTGGTTCCTCAGTTATTCTTGTTATTAAAATATTTTCCAAAAACAATTAGTCTTTCCCCCAAAGTATAAAAATCATTTATTTCTGAAATTATACTGTAGTTATTTCTTAAATAGAAATTTCTTGTTCCTTCGTAACTTTCCTTCGAAGAAGTTTCAATCAATAACCATCTTCCTTTAAGCTGTGTAACAAACTGCTCGGCATGTGCTAATAAAGTTTTACCAACACCTTTGTTTTTGTGACCCGGATCAGTAACAATCCAATACAAGTCGTATACCGCATCAGTTAAAGGACGCTTGCCAGTGCAGTGATATCCAATTACATTTCCTTCTTCTTCATAAACAAAAACATTATAGTCTGTCTGTTCAGCATCTGCGGCGGTGGCATTAACCAATTCCATAGCAATTCTCACTTCGGCCTCGTTGAAGTTATCGATGTTCATTAGTATAGATTCAATTTTTATTACATCATCCGGCTTTAATTTGCGTATCATTTCTCTTTTTTCTTTCTAATGCATAGTTGGCTATAGTCAAAAGTATATCCGAATAATTTATTCCATCTGCTTTAGCAGCTCGCGCAAAACCCGAATCGGTAGATATATCGGGATTCGGATTAACTTCAATTACATAAGGAATGCCTTTGCTGTTCAATCTTATGTCTATCCTTGCATAATCACGGCAGTTCAATGCTTCGAAAGCAGCCAGTGCAATTTTATTTACTTTGCGTAGTGCAACATCACTAAGCGCAGCCGGGCAAACAGGTTTTGTATGATTATAATAAACGCTGTTTTCAATCCATTTGCCTTCGTATGTAACTATCTTTGGTAATACCGAAGGAAGACCATCAAAATTAATTTCTGATAAAGGAAGCGGGCGGCTGCCTAAAATCGCAACGTTTAACTCTCTCCCAATAATATATTCCTCAAGAATTATTTCCTGCTTATAGGTTTCGGATAAAAATTTAAATTGTTTTCTCAACTCTGTATAATTGTTAACAACAGAATACTCTGATATTCCTATGCTGGCATCTTCTTTTAATAATTTTAATATAATGGGAAAGCTGAGAGTTATGTCATTCTTAGTAAACCGTGCATTTGGTTTTAATGTTTGATAGCCGGGAGTTTTAATTCCGAATGATTGCAAAATATCTTTTGTCCCTGCTTTATCCAGGCAGTTACCCAGCGATATAGGATCGCAGCCGGTATAATAAAAGTCAAGCAATTCATATAAACCTGCTATGCAGTATTCGTAAGAAGAAATGCCTTCAACCGATTCAACAAAATTAAATATAACATCAGGTGTAAATGAATTAATTCCATTAATTGTTTTTTGCACTTCTCTGTCGATTGCCAAAGTTTCTACTTGAGCAAAATATTTTTTTAATGTTTTCTTAATAGTGTTCAATTCTTTCAAAAAACTTTTTTCCGAAAGATCGTCTCCGTTGTTATTCTCATTAACAGGTTTACCGTTGTACACAGAAAATAAAGTTACCGGCGCATTGTAGCAGATTAATATTTTAGCATCAATCTTCATACCAGATTATGTCTTTTACATGCTTCGAATAAAACTCTTTGTATCATTTCATTGTAATTAATTCCTGCAGTTCGTGCTGCTTTTGGGAAACTAGAATTTTCATTAGGGTCAGGCATTATTCCCGGTAAAGGATTTATTTCAATTACATTTGGGGTCTCGTTTTTATCAAGCCGGATATCTATTCGGCTCCAATCTTTACATCTTAATACTTTATAGGCTCGAAGAGCTGCATCTTTTATTTGTTTTTCAAGATCATTATCAATTGCAGCAGGACACTCAAACACATCAAAGACATTATCTTTTGTATCAAGAATCCACTTCGCTTCGTATGAATAAAGATGCTCCACGTTGTCGGGAAAATTTTCATACTTAATTTCTACGATGGGTAGAATTTCTGTGTTATCTCCATTTCCAATTATAGCAACAGTAAATTCTTTCCCGGCAAGAAATTCTTCAATAATTGCCGGCTGATTATATTCATCAACAACACGTTTTATCTCAGTATTTAACTCATCATAATTTCTAACAAGCGATGAATTGAAAATCCCTTTGCTCGATCCTTCAGAAACTGGTTTAACTATTGAAGGGAATTCAATTGAATGATTTGAGAGAGGGATGTATTTATCTACTAATAAAAATTTTGCATTTGGAATTTTATAATAAGAAAGTATTTCTTTAGTTCTTGCTTTATCAAGACATATCCCTAAAGTTAAAGCGTCTGAGCCCGTGTAAGGTATGTCTAACATATCAAGCATTGCAGGTATTTGAGATTCCCGACTTAAGTTGTTAAATCCTTCGGCAATATTAAAAACGATATCAGGATTACTTTGCTTAAACTTTTCAAATGCATTACTATCTGCTTCAATAAGAGTAACATGATGAAAAACTTCTATCGCAACCTTTAAAGCATTAATAGTTTCCCACGTATCCCACTCGGCATAAGTTTCAATAACACTTTCTGTTTGTGTAAAATTATTGGAACGAATTGGGGGTAGGTTTTCAGTGAAAGTATCACTTTCAGGTTTCACATTATATGCAAGTGCAACATTCAAGCGACGTTTAAAAGATTTTGATAAAATTTTCTATCCTTTATTTTTTTTTTTAACAAATATAACTATTATAATTTCTTTGTCAACAAGTTTAAAATTTTTTTTTAATGCATTAATTTGAAAAATATTAATGCAACTATAAATTATTTTATTCGATAACACATTTTAAGTTTAAATATTATATTTATTTAAATATTATTTTAATTAACTATGTGTATCAAGTATACTGTTTATAGTAGTTTGGGATGTGTTGGTGATTTAGAAACACTAAGCTGTCTTTGCATATTTTAAATTATCGGAGTAGTGCGTCACTAAATTTTCTCTTATTATTTTATTATCGGGTAACAAGAGCTTCGGATCTTTTTTTATTAATTCGAACGCAATTTTTTTTATTTTATAAATAAACTCATGATCTTCTGTTAAATCAACATATTTTAAATCGGGAAAACCACTTTGTTCTGTTCCGAAAATATTTCCCGGGCCTCTTAATTTTAAATCAATCTCTGCAACTTTAAAACCATCATTGCTGTTAACCATGGTTTGCAATCTTACTGTTGCCTTATACTTTTCCAGTTGTGTTGATGATAAATAATCTAATTCCAGCTCACCTTGTTTTTGTTTCGATACTATTTGATCTTTTGTAACAAGTATGCAATATGCTTGTTTGTCACTTCTTCCGACTCTACCTCTTAGCTGGTGAAGTTGTGATAGGCCAAAACGATGAGCGTCGTTAATTAAAATTATATTTGCATCCGGTATATCTATGCCAACTTCAATCACAGTTGTTGATATTAACACATCAAATTCTTTTTTTAGGAAGAGGAACATTGCTTCTTCTTTATCCTGCCATTTCATTTTTCCATGTATTAAACCGATTTGCAGTTGGTTTAGATGTGTTCCTTTTAGGTGATCATAATATTTTATGGCAGCTTTAAGATCAAGTTTCTCAGATTCTTCAACCAATGGATAAACGATAAAAGTTTGGTAATCTTCTTTCCGTTTATCAACTATAAATTTATATATTTCCGGGAGTTTACTTTCACCGCGCAGTACAGTTTTTATGGGCTTGCGGTTTTTAGGCATTTCATCAATTACCGATACATCAAGATCACCGTAAACCGTCATTGATAATGTTCTTGGAATCGGGGTTGCACTCATAACAAGCACGTCAGGAGTTTTACCTTTACTTTGTAAAATTGCTCTCTGTTTAACGCCAAACCTATGTTGTTCATCAATTACTACTAAACCAAGATTATTAAACTTTACAGTTTCTGCAAATAGGGCGTGAGTACCGATAATTATATCAGCTTCGTTTAATTCAATATCGGAAAGATTTTTATCCCGCTCACTTTTTTTCTGTCCGCCTATCAATAAACTTATCTTAATTTCTTTTTCTTTGTGTGATGAGAAAAGTTTTTTCATCTTTGCAGAAATAGTTTTTGCATGCTGGTCGGCAAGAATTTCGGTCGGTGCCATCAAAGCTGCCTGAAACCCGTTATCAACGGCAATTAAAGCAGCAATTAAAGAAACAATTGTTTTACCACTGCCCACATCTCCCTGAAGTAATCTGTTCATCGGTTTATCGGAAAGCATATCATTTTTAATTTCACTTAATACTGTTAACTGTGATTTTGTTAATTCGAATGGAAGTGTTTTGATGAAATCGGAAACGAGATTTGTTTTTATGCTCATCTTATTTCCAGTAAGTTTTGTTTGATAATTATGTTTACGTAAAGCAACAAGAATCTCAAGGTAAAACAACTCTTCAAATTTAAATCGCTGCCTGGCTGCTTCAAATAAATTTTTATCTTCTGGAAAATGATAATATCTAACCGCTTTATTGATACTCAAAAGAGCATTCTTTTTTATAATCTCAGCCGGAAGTGTCTCATCTAAATAATCCACATAATTTTCAACTGCGTAATTTATAATCCTGCGTAAACTTAGATCTCCGATATAACCTTTCTTTAATTCTTTCGGTATCCTGTAAAATGGAATGATCTTACCGGTGTGTAAAAAGCTGTTGGATTCTTCTTCGGTAATTTTATCAAAATCAGGATGAATGAATTGAAGATTGCCATGCTTACTTATTTCCGGTTTGGATGATATAGCGAAAATATCGTTTTCGTTGAATACTGAATAAAAATATTTCGTTCCCCGAAACCATATACACTCAAAAAAACCGGATGAATCGCGGAACTGTACTTTGAGTAATTCCTTTTTACCAAATCCTCTTTTTTCTTTATCGACAACCTTTGCAATTACCGTAACTTCACCATCATAACCGTTCATTATATAGCCATAAGCTTTTGCAGCATTAAGCACAGTGGTTCTATCAAGATGCCGCGATGGAAAATAGTATAACAAGTCCTTAACAGTTTTTATCCCGATCTTATCAAAAGCTTCCGCACGTTTTGGACCAACCGATTTTATGTATTGGACAGATTGACTTAGTATTTTTTCATTTTCGGAATTCATGTAATTAAAAATAAACTAAGCATTAAGTAAACTCAATAAGAAATATTATTAGATTATTTAAAAACAAAAATGATTAACTTTATTAAAGAAGATTAAGCAAGTAATTATTGGACCTAAATCTAAGTGATTCCGGGCTTGGATCGGAATCATTTTAAAGCAATCACATTAATTCTTAAATGATTAATATTTTTGAAATCAGCATCTAAATAACAAACGGAAAATTCAAACAGTGAACTGGAAAAAACTATTAAACGATAACCGGCTTGGTATTAAAAAAACATCTTCCCACAATTCATTGGATGGAAGAAGTCAATTCCAGAAAGACTTTGACCGGATTGTTTTTTCTCCGGCGTTCCGACGGCTGCAGGATAAAACGCAGGTGTTTCCTTTACCGGAAAGTGATTTTGTTCATACTCGGCTTACTCACAGCCTCGAAGTTTCGGTTGTGGGAAGGTCGCTTGGAAACCTTGTTGGCGAGCGCATTCTTGAAAGGGATACAAGACTAAAAAAAGAGTTTACAAAATTTCACTTTGGAGAAATTGTAGCAGCAGCTTGTCTTGCACACGATATTGGTAATCCGCCATTCGGTCATTCGGGTGAAGATGCAATTGCTGAATTCTTTAAGAAGGGAAATGGAAAAGATTTTATAAAATTAATTGATGATGAAAAAAAATGGGATGATCTTATTAATTATGAAGGTAACGCTCAGGGGTTCAGGATAATAACCACATTGCAAAATCCAGATGTTAAAGGTGGGCTAAGATTGACTTACGCAACGCTCGGAGCTTTCACTAAATACCCCAAAGAATCTTTTACACCTGAAAGATTATTAAGATTGAAAAAGAAAAAAGCTTATAAAAAGTTTGGTTTCTTTCAGGCGGAGAAAGAAATATTTAAAGAAGTTGCAGAAGCTACGGGTTTGGATTGTAAAGAAAGTAGCAATGATTACTGGTGGTGCAGACATCCGCTAACTTTTCTTGTGGAAGCTGCCGATGATATTTGCTACAGAATTATGGACCTTGAAGATGGATTTAGACTGAGTTTAATATCATTTGCCGAAACTGAGGCTTTGATGATTCCGTTAGTAAACAAGAAAGATTTAAAAGGTTATAAGGGCAGAGATGAAAATGAGAAAATAGGATATCTCCGTGCAAAAGCTATAAGTGATTTGGTGAATGAATTAGCCGATACTTTTATGGAAGAAGAAAATAATATTCTTGCCGGAAAGTTGGAAGATGATTTGATAACAATAATTCCAAATGCAAAAACTCTAAAAAAAATAACTGAAATATCGATTGATAAAATTTACCGTACACGAAGCGTGGTGGAAAGAGAAGTCGCCGGATATGAAGTTTTAGGTGGATTGCTTGATACGTTCATTCATGCTTATAACGAATCTTATGAAGGACACTTATCGCCAAAGAATCGCACAATAATTAATCTTCTTCCCAAAAGAATAACAACTGCAAAAATTGATGATCTTTACGTACGCCTATTAAGCATAACTGATTTTGTTTCAGGAATGACAGACTCGTTTGCGGTTTCGCTGTTTAGAAAAATAAAAGGGATTTCTTTGCCGGGCGGAAGGGTAACGGAGTGATCTTCACTCCATCTTCATACCACGTGTCATCAAATCATTTGTTGCTTTAACGGGGTCCTTATCTTCAAAAAGGATTTTATATACTTCGTTTGTAATTGGGGTTTCCACACTATATTTTTGAGCAAGTTGAGAAGCTGAACGGCTTGTTTCAACACCTTCGGCAACCATCTCCATCGATTTTAATATCTGTTTTAACTTTTTACCTTTACCAAGTTGCTCTCCAACGTATCTGTTTCTACTGTGTTTACTCATACAGGTTACAATTAAATCGCCCATTCCGGAAAGTCCGGTGAATGTTTCTGGTCTTGCCCCCATTGCCAGACCCAGACGTGAAATTTCAGCAACGCCGCGCGTCATTATTGCAGCTTTTGTGTTATCTCCAAAACCTGCACCGTCAATTATTCCCGCACCAATTGCAATAACATTTTTAAATGCACCACCGAGTTCAACTCCAAGAATATCTCTCGAGGAATAAACTCTAAAATAGGAATTCATAAAAGCTGCCTGAATAGTTTTTGAAGTCTCCTCATTTTCCGAAGCCGCAGTTACAACTGTGGGGATTCTTCTGCTTACTTCTTCGGCGTGGCTTGGTCCGGAAAGGACTCCTATTTGTTCTTTAGTTAATTTTGGATGAACATCAACCAGCATTTCTGCCATGGTCATTAAAGTGCCCTTTTCAATTCCCTTGGAAACACTAACAAATATTACATTTTTTATATCGGAATAATCTATTTTTTTCACAACCGCTCTTAAGAATTGTGAAGGCGTTGAGAGAACAATTAAATTTTTATCTGTAGTTGCATTTTTAATGTTATAAGAGATGTTCATTTCTTCAGGAATTTGAACGCCGGGTAAATACAACGGGTTGATGCGTTTTTTTATTAATTCTTTAGCATAACGTTTTTGATATTCCCACAGTGTAACAGAATGACCGTTATAATGGAGTAAAATTGCGAGGGTAGTTCCCCATCCTCCGGCACCGAGTACGGAGATTTTCATCTAATCAAGACTTCTGTTTTTTCTTGAAATTGAGCTTATTCTCTGTTCCGTTAAATATTTTAATAACATTTTTACGATGAGTGTAAATTACGAAAAATGCTAAAAATATTACAAACGGAAGTATAGTTGTGTAACCGCTAACATGTTCGTGAAGAACATTCTCTCTTAAAATCAAACTGATGGGGATTGAAATTGCAGCACTTAATGAACCAAGTGAAACATATTTTGATATAGTAACAACAAGAACAAACACACCGAGAGCAATTAACATCTCAACAGTAATAATCATTATTAACATTCCAAGTGCTGTTGCTATCCCTTTGCCGCCTTTGAATCCAGCAAATACAGTCCACACATGCCCGATTACTGCAGCAACACCCGCAATTATCTGTACTAAAGTAAAATCATCGAAAGGGGAAATGTTTACAAATGGAAGTGGACCGTAAAAAAGTCTTGCAAATACAACTACTGCAAAAGCACCTTTCATTGCATCGAGTATAATTACAAATACCCCATGTTTCCATCCAAGCACACGCATAACATTTGTTCCACCTGCACTACCGCTTCCATGCTCGCGAATGTCAATTCCTTTTACTGCTTTACTTACAATTATCCCCGATGGAATTGAACCGACTAAATATGATAATATTACTATTATTGCGAGAAGTATCATTACTATGCTCTTTTTATTAACCTAAAAACTAACAAATCTATCATTAATAAACAAAGAAAAATCTAAAATTTCACCCTACTTTTCAATACCAATTTGGTTTGATTAGATGTTGTAAGGACATTAAAGGTTCTATCTTTTTATATTCAGCTTTAGTCATTCCAAAATTCTCTTAAATTTTCATTGGATTGAAATTTTAAACTTCCCAGAACATCGTTAACATATTCTACCTTTCGCATTCCAACTAAAGTTGATGAAACTTCTTTAAGAGAATTTACAAATGCAATTGCTTTTTGAGACAGAGAATATTCTCTTTGCTCATCATTCAGATATTTACTTAAATCATTGTGCAATTGCTTATTATTTTCATTCCATTGTCGTGCCAATTCACTCTCAATCGAATCCAAAGTGATATTAAACGTAATTGCAAAATTATTAAGAAGATGTTCGAGCGAATCGTCGCCCTGGAAAAATTTACCGATTTCATTGATTGCGAAATTTGCTCTTGGAATAAGATGATATCCTTTAATATCTATAAAATGATTCGGGCTTTCAAATTTATCATAATTGCTTTCGAGCATCTTACCAAGTGAAAGACATTCTAAAAGACTCTTCTTATCACTGAAATTTTTATTCATCTTATTTACATATTTGTCAATCAGTTTCTTCTCAAGCTTGTTTAATTTAGAAATCAAATCGTTTATTTCTCCCCTGTTTCTATCTTCCTTTATAAAAAAATCAGCCAGCCGATTAATTTTATTATTTTCAATTGCATTTAGTGGACGGTTTACAAGCACCCCGAGGTTTTTCTCTTTTGCGTATTGAAGTAAAGATTTTGTGTTGTTAACCTGGTTCATGTTTATTGCCGCACCTTTTTCCAGCAAGTTTAATGGAAATTGAATCACCGCGAAATGATTGTCATCTGAAATTTCAGATGCAATATCATAAACTCTTTCCAACGAAGTAAAATTATTTTTATCCTGCTGCTCAACAAAAGTGTTCGATGAAATACCGTAGTAAGCGATCCTGCCATTTTTAATTTCTGATTCAAGGTATTCAAATGCAAGCTTTATTCTTCGGTAATATTCTTCCTTTTTATCCTCGTCAGAAGAAATATCAGAATATGTTAAAAAATACTCCGGATTATGAAGAAGGAAAACATCAGCTTTTTTTAACTGTAGTTTTGTTAGGGAATTTGCTAGCTGGTCTTTGAGAAATTCGGGGTGAATACAATGCCATAAATCAGGACTGCATTTTACAACATCGGAGTAAGGATTTCCAGTTGATTCTCTCTCCATGGCAGAAGTTAAATTATCACCCTGAAGATAACCTGCTTTTGTAACTAAAATAATTTCATCTAAAATAACCCGCTCTTCGGAGGTAAGCTTTTGTAATACATTCCCAACTAACTTTTCACTTCCGCCGATTGAATAATTTGATGATGTATCAATCAGATTAATCCCATTAGTTAAAGCATATTCAAGAGAATAGTGATGTTCTTCATTGGAATCATCTACTCTGTAACAACCGAATCCACAAGTGCTGGTAGTAAAACCGGTCCTCCCTAATTTTTCATATTTCAAATCAGGAAATTTTGATGAGTAATAAATTGTTGCCGGGATAGTTGCCAAAAAATTATCCAATGTTTAATGATTTACAGAACAAGTTATCAAATATTCTTTATTTATTGAAGGAAACAGATGTTTTGATCATGATAATTATCTTTGTTTTCATAATGATATTCAATATATTTGCGCACCAAATTTTAGGAGAAAGATAAAAATGGCAAAATCACAATCATTTGCTGATAAATCTAGAGGCAAAAAGAAAGTTGATCATATTACGGTAAAACTAATTAAATCTGTAAAATCAGATAAGGGCACTTATAAATTCAACGAAAAATTTGTCCGTTTAGCCGATATAAGCAAAGTAACTGAAATAAAATAAATTCCTCCATTTAAGCGGTAAAAGCCGCTTTTTTTTATACTTTCCTTCAAAATTCTCACCAAATTAAGTAAAAGTATTTTATCATTTATCCTTGATTTATAATTTTTTTTATTAAATTGTAATTCTCAACTCGCAATTACAAAAACATTATTTTAATTGTAATTTTTATAAAAATCACTAAAAATTAAGGATTTTTGTTGAATTTCTAACTTTTTTTTAATAAAACGAGAATGTTAAATATGATTTCCCCAAGAAAAATGAAGTTTTACGGTATTAGGGACCTGGACAGCATTCCCCAGATTCAAAATCTTCCCGAAGACCAACGGTTTGCGATAAAAGTGGTTTCTACCGTTATGCCTTTCCGTGTAAACAATTATGTTATTGAAGAATTAATTGACTGGAATAATGTACCCGACGACCCGATTTTCCAGTTAACTTTTATGCAAAAGGAGATGCTAAATGATGATCAGTTTGGCAGAGTTGCCAATATTATATTCAATGGTTACGATGATAGTGAAATAAAAAATGTTGTTGATGAGATCCGTCTTGAATTAAATCCCCATCCTGCAGGACAAATGACCATGAATGTCCCATATCTTGATGGAAAACCTGTTCCCGGAGTTCAGCATAAATATAAAGAAACTGTTCTTATATTTCCTTCAAGCGGGCAAACATGCCACGCTTATTGTACATTCTGTTTTCGTTGGGCACAATTTATTGGAATGAACGATTTGAAATTTGCAACCGATGAATCAAAACGATATCAGGATTATCTGATAGCTAAAAAGGATGTGACAGATGTTCTAATAACCGGCGGCGACCCGATGATAATGAGCGCAAAAATTATTGCATCGTACATCGAACCGCTTCTCGAAACGGAATTTGATCATATCAGAAACATTAGAATCGGTACAAAATCTGTTGCTTACTGGCCTTATAAATTTGTAACCGATAAAGATTCGGACGATATTTTAAGATTGTTCGAGAAGATAGTAAATTCGGGCAAGCACCTTGCTGTAATGGGACATTATAATCATTGGAAAGAACTCTCTACAGATGTAGCAAAAGAAGCAGTAAGAAGAATAAGAAACACAGGTGCGCAAATCAGAACGCAGTCGCCCCTTATAAAACATGTAAATGATGACCCAGATGTATGGACAAAATTATGGTTAGAGCAGGTTAAACTTGGTTGTATACCTTATTACTTTTTTATTGAAAGAAATACTGGTGCAAAAGGTTACTTCGAAATTCCTCTTTACAGAGCGTATAAAATTTATAAGGAAGCGTATGAAAACATTTCGGGATTAGGCAGAACGGTTAGAGGACCTTCTATGTCAGCTCTTCCGGGCAAGGTATCAGTTGAAGGAATTACTGAAATACGCGGTGAAAAGGTTTTCGTTTTAACTATGCTGCAGGCAAGAAATCCCAAATGGGCTAAAAGACCTTTCTTTGCCAAATTTGATGAAAATGCAACCTGGTTGAGTGACCTCAGACCTGCATTCGGTAAAGATAAATTTTTCTACCAGGATGAACTTAACCAGATGATAAGGGAAAGCGAAGGACAATCAAGCATTCCCTCTGATGATGATTTTGAAATCTATGCAAATACAGAGTTAGATGCTGATGATTAATAAGTCAGGTGCCAATCACCTTTGAACAAGCTGTGTTAGAGGTGAATGGCACTTGATATAAATAAGTCCTTTTGCCGGTTTCCTTCTAAAATCAAAAGTTTTTCTTTTATCTCCAATCCTCCACCGTATCCAATTAGAGAACCATCTGAACCGATAACACGGTGACAGGGAATAACAATCGGTAATGGGTTTGAACCGTTTGAACTTGCTGATGCTCTAATTACTTTTTCATCTCCCAATCTTATTGCCAGCTCTTTATAACTTATTGTTTTTCCGTATGGAATTTTTAACAATTCATTCCAAACTCTTTTCTGGAATTCTGTCCCTTCAATTTCTAATGGAAGATCGAAATGCTTTCTCTCACCAATAAAATATTGTTTTAATTGAGGATAAACACTAAACAGATTTGGATCTTCAGGTTGGAGTTGAATTGTATTTACAAGTCTGGAATTATCTTTTTCAAGATTGAAAATAATTTCTCTTATTCCGTTTGTTGAACTGATAACAGTGAAATGAATATTATCGATTCCAAAAGAAGAATGATATTTCACCTGTTTGGATGTCATTCGGTTATAAGATTAAATAAATAAAAAAAAGGGGAGGAGCAAAACTCCTCCCCTCATCTTAAAAATCAGATAAAATTAAGCGGCAACAACTTCCAGTGCCTCATTGATATCTCTTTTAAGCAATCCCTCTATTGCCGTAAGAGTTCCGCTTATTGCACTCGGGCAAGTTCCGCATGCACCCTGATAGCTTATCTTTACCGTAAATCCTTCAACTCCCACCACTTCCAAACCGCCGCCGTCACCTGCAAGTGCTGGTCTAACTTTTTGATCGAGTAATTCGTTTATTTGTTTTAATAATTTGTCTTCAGAGTCTTCGCTTATCTCTGCCTCTTTTTCTTCCGGAATTAAATCTATGTCGAATGATTTTAGAAAATCAATGAATGGTCTTTGAATTTGTCCCCAGTTTGCATCCTTAGTTTTTTCAATTGTAACAAATTTATCCATATAAAAAACAGAGGCAACATCATCTATTTCGAAAATACCTTTTGCAAACGGATCATTCTTTGCTGAATCTTTATCAGGGTATTGTCTTGTCTCAACGTTCAGTAATTTTTTATTTAGTATAAATTTTAATGCTTGCGGATTTGGTGTTAAATCCACATCTTCTACCATTAACATAATTACCTCAAAATTTTGTTTTCAATTGTAAAAATAGCTTAATATTATGCAAGCTTCAAGGTAATTAATCTGAATTATGTTATTTCCCAATTGTTTATATTTGTACAAAAAAATAAGCTTTAATTAATAAAGTCACCGTATTCCCTCTGTAATTATATATAATAACATCTGTTGTAATTTCTTAATGATATGAAGAACATTCTTATAGTTTTCACCGGCGGTACCTTCTCGATGATGATAGATCCGAAAACCGGCGGCGCAGTTCCTAAATATTCGGGCGATGAACTTGTGAGTAAAATCCCCGAAGCCAAAAAATTGGTTAACATAACTTGTTATGATTTCGGAAAATATCCCGGACCGCATATGACTCCGGAGTTGATGTTAGAGCTTTCGCAAGTTATGATACAGAAAATAAGTGAAAATAATTTTGATGGTGTAATTGTTACCCACGGAACTGATACTCTTGAAGAAACTGCTTATTTACTTGATCTAACAATAGAAACTGATATTCCGATTGTTATTACCGGTTCGATGAAGAATAGTTCGGAACCAAATTGGGACGGACCGAAAAATCTTTTAGATTCCATTCAGGTTTGTCTGATTGATAATTCAAAAAATCTTGGTGTGCTTGTATGTTTAAATGGTGAAATAAATGCTGCAAGCGAAGTAACGAAAATTTTCTCGGATGAACTTGGCACATTTCAAAGTTTGGATTTTGGTGCGCTTGGATTTGTTCAAAATAACAGGGTAATTTATAACAGGCAGCCTCGTTGTCTCGAAACACTCGAAACAAAAAGTATAAACACAAACGTCGATTTAATTACAGCTTATGCAGGAATGGATGGTAAGTTTTTTAAATTCTCCGCTGATAGTGGTGCAGATGGAATTGTTGTTGAAGCACTTGGAGTCGGCAACGTTCCGCCTGCTGCATTTGAAGGAATAAAATATGCAGCAGAGAAGAGAATTCCAATTGTATTAGTTTCAAGATGCCCTGCCGGCGAAACCGATTATATTTATAGTTATCCAGGCGCAGGTGTTCACCTTCATAATTTAGGTGTTATGTTCACCGATTTTTTAAATGGGCAGAAAGCCAGAATTAAATTGATGCTTGCCTTAGGCAAAACAAAAGATCACAACAAATTAAAAGAAATATTTGAACGTACATCATCTATAGGGAGTTACTGCTAACCAACGGCTTCTAAATTAAAAGGAAAACCTATGAATATTAAATCATCTTTTACTATACTAATTATTTTAATCAGCTTTATTTTTATTCCCAATCTGTTTGCACAGGAATTTATGTTTGCAGCTATGTCTGACAGCCGTGGTAAAGATAGGGGAAGTAATGAAATTGTTCTTTCAGCACTTGTTAATCATCTTGTAGCTAATCAAAAAGAAGTTAAATTTTTAATGTTTATGGGAGATATGGTTGAGGGTAGTGGTGAATATCCTGATACTACTTTAGCAGAATTATTAAATTGGAAGAGAATCATATCGCCCGTTTATAATAATCCAAACATGGTTTGGCCATACATCTATCCTGTTATTGGTAATCACGAAGCAAGAAATCCAAAGGATGAGGATAATTTTAGATCGGTGTTTAATAATGTTCCCACGAACGGACCAGATGATGAAAAGGGATTAACTTATTCCTTCGATTATATGAATGTACATTTTGTATGTGTTGATACAGAAAGATGGTATTACGGTGATCCGGAGGATCCTTCCGACGACAGGCGGGATTGGCATTATGTAAAACATCTTGATTGGCTTGAAAATGATCTGCAAAAAGCGAATGAGAGAAATGTTAATCATACTTTTGTTTTTGGTCACGACGTTCCTTTCCCAATCGGTGGTCACTTGCACGATGGTTTCCCTAACCTTGGAAGAAGATTTAAACCTCCGGTCGATTCTTTGAAACAATGGTTTATAGATCAGCGAGATAAGTTTTGGCAAATTTTAGTTGATAATAAAGTTGCAGCATACATTTGCGGACACGAACATATATATGGAAGGCAATCTGTAGAAGGCGTATATCAAATTGTTGCAGGTAGTGCCGGCGCACCATTATATGAATTTAATCCTACATTTAGTGAACATCCCGATAGTATAAAACCTTACGAAGAAATGAGTTACAATGATGCTGTCCCTTATTACAAAGAATTGAATTACAATTACGGTCCCGGTAAAAATAGTCAGCGCTCGGAAGATTTTTTTGGATTGAGAGCATTTCATTATGCAGTTTTTAATGTGAAGAAAAACAAAGTTGAAGTTAAAATATACGGCGCCTTCTCAAAAGACAAAATTAGTTACGAAATGAATGGTGAAATAGAATTGATTGATAAATTTGAAATTACCGATTAGCCAGGAAATATTAAATTATAATTCGGCTTCCATTTGTTTTACATAGTATTGTCTGTATTCTACTATAGCTTCAAACATTGCTTCCGCAAGCTGTGTTTGTCCCGACGAGCTTTTCAGATAGTTAGCATCCTTTTTATTCGATATAAATCCGGTTTCAATTAATACGCTTGGCATTGAAGCGCCGACAAGAACATAAAATCCTGCTTGTTTTACACCACGGGCTTTAAGTTTAGTGTTATTTTTAAATTGT
>Ga0209988_10001170_pt1 | contig 16957 bp, 16 predicted proteins | sample N075metaG_FD_183115 | JGI IMG/M metagenome (GOLD analysis project Ga0209988, IMG submission 183115) | Deep subsurface microbial communities from Kermadec Trench to uncover new lineages of life (NeLLi) - N075 metaG (SPAdes) (version 2) | ecosystem: Environmental > Aquatic > Marine > Ocean trench... | reverse complement strand
TAAAGTCAAGCGGTCGCCCGGGGCGGGAGCAACGGAACTCACCTCACATCCCAGGTTCGGCCTTGTCGGAGCAACCGCCACCGCGCCGGTCATTTCAAGCGGCGCGCCAAATTCGAGGAACCGGCGCCGCACGGTTTCTTATGAGATACCCAATCCCCGCTCCGCCAATGGTTCCCCGGCATCCCGAAAGCTCAAGGTGAAGCGGGCGTGGTCCAACGGCGTGGCCAATGATGTCGGGTGGAAATCGGTGGGCTTTGCAGGAAACGGTTTCCGTCCCCACCGGCACCGCCGACGAGGCGCTCGAAGTCGGAACGCTTTAGGTGGCAAGGCCTCCTATTCGCTCCGCCGTTTGGCGCCCGCCTCGGTGATGAACTGTTCCAAGGCTTCGTAAGGCTGTGCGCCAACCAGGCCTTGGCCGTTGCAAACAAAGGTCGGCACGCCTGTGATTCCATAGCTCCGCGATTTTTCCCAGTCGGCGTCGACGGCGTCTTTGAAGCGGCGCTCGGCCAGCACGGCGCGGGCTTGGCGTTGGTCGAGCCCTGCCGATTTCACGACGTCAATGATCACTTCGACGTCACCGATGTTGCGGCAGTCGACGAAATAGGCCGCGAAAAATTTATCATGGATGGAACCGCCGCCCGATTGGGTCTCGGCCCAGGTGCCGATTTCCTGGGCAAGACGGCTGTTGTAGGTATGACTGCGCGCGCCATAGGGAAGGCCTTCCGCCTCCATGAGGCCTTCCATGCGTGTATTCCTGGCTTTGAAATCTTCCCGCGCCCGCCCTTCGGCCGGGGTATCTGGGTGCAGCGGAAAATGAACCAACCGGACAATAATGTCGTAGTTCTGCTTGAGCTTTTTGACCCGGTTGTCACCCAGATAACACCAGGGACACACGTAATCCGAAAAGACTTCCAGGGTAATGGGCCCAGGCATCCAGTTCATCCCTTGCCGGCGGTAGGTTCCCTCAATCTAGGCCGCGACCCTAAAATAGCAAATTTTAATTTCCCTCCCCGAACCCTGGAAAGCAGACATGGCAAAGGCCGTGACGATGTCCGCACATGGCCCAAGGCGGGCATGAACCCGCTATTAAAACGGCCCCAATCGGTGTCCAATACCGGCTTGGCAGCCTGAAAGGAGGGCCCCCCTTGATCCGAATTCCAATCATTCTCTTGCTTGGCGCCTTGGCGCTCGCCGCCCATGGCGCCGCCGCCCAGGAGTGGCGCGCGCCGCCCGGCTGGGAGATCGCCAAGACCCGCCATTCCTACGCCAACCTGATCGCCCGCCTCGATGCCGCGGTCAAGGCCAATAAGATGGGCCTGGTCACCCGCGCCAGCGCCACCCTCGGCGCCAAGGCGCTGGGCAAGACCATACCCGGCAACATGGTGATCGGCGTCTACAACCCGCGCTTCGCGGTCCGCATGTTGGCGGCCAGTATCCCCGCCGGGATCGAGGCGCCGATCCGTTTCTACATCACCGAGAACGCCGACCGCACCGCCACCCTCAGCTACAAGATTCCGAGCGCAGTCTTTGCGCCCTACGCGGACGGCGGGCAGGATCTGGCGGCGATGGCCCGCGAGCTGGACGCGATCTTCGCCAAGATCGCCAAGCAGGCGAGCGCGCCTTAGGGCCCCGGCGCGGACCCCGTCAGACACCATCACCGTCCGCCGCCAATCGGCGGCGGTTGGGGCGTTGACCTAATGCCCGGCTTTGGCGCGGTGGACGGCTCCGGGCGGCTCAATGGGAGCCCGGATATTGAGTGACCTGTTGGCCGCCGAAAGCGTGGTAACGTGCTTTTGCCTTGATTCTGAGATTCCATTGGCAAATCGAAGTGCCGGAGGAAGGCCATGGGCGGACAAGCCAGCACCGATGTTGCGGTTGATGCGGACGCGCTGCGTGACGAGGTAAGAAAAAAATACCGCGAGGTGGCGGTCGACCCGGCAGGTGAATTTCATTTCCATACCGGCCGGCCCCTGGCCAGGCGGCTGGGCTACGACGACGCCATCGTCGGCCCGCTGCCCGACGCCGCCGTCGAATCCTTTGCCGGCGTGGCCAACCCGTTTTCCATGCGCCGGCTAGCGCCGGGGGAGCGGGTCGTCGATGTCGGCTCCGGCGGCGGCTTTGACTGCTTCGTCGCCGCCGGTCAGGTCGGGCCAAATGGCCATGTGGTCGGCATCGACATGACCGAGGAAATGCTCGCGAAATCGCGGTCGACGGCGCACCACATGGGGTTGGACAATGTCGAATTCCGCGAAGGTCTCATCGAAGATATGCCGGTCGAAGACAAATGGGCCGACGTCGTCATCGGCAACGGCGTGATCAATCTCTGCGCCGACAAGCGCCTGGTCTTTTCCGAGATCACGCGGGTGCTGAAGCCCGGGGGTGTCCTGCAGTTCGCCGACATCGCCAACGGCAAGCCGGTGCCCGAGGCGGCGATCGGCAACATCGACCTTTGGACGGCCTGAATCGCCGGTGGCCTGCCGTGTGCAGGCTGGCGGAAATTGCTGGAAGAGGCGGGTTTTGAGGATATTCGAATCGGCGATGCCGTCGATACCTTCGGCGATGCCGGCGGCGAACAAAAAGCCCGCGTATTCGAGGTCTTCGGCTATCCGTTCCTAGCCCGCAAACCAAACTAGCCGCCCGATGTTTTGGAAACCGGATAAGCGTACCGACTGGCTCGCGCCGTGGGGCACCGCCTTGGCGGTGATCGCCTGTTACGGAACGCTTGCCTTCGTTGGCGCACTGTCTCTCGCGGGAATCACCGTTGCCGTCCACGAAGGTCTATGGGCCGGCGTTATCGCCCTATTTTCCATGCTCGCCCTGGCCGGGATTTTTCTCGGCTGGCGCGGTCACCGCAAGATAGCGCCGCTGCTTTTAGGTGTTCTTGGCGCCGGCATGATCCTCTGGACCATGGGACTTGCCTACAGCCGCGTGGTCGAAATAGCCGGGTTCATCATCCTTGTTGTTGCCGCCGCCCTCGACTGGCGCGCGAAACGTCACCGTCCATGGCATGAATAGAAACGGTGACCTTATCAACCCGATGACCTAACCCAACAGCGCCGCGCGAAGGCCCCGCCCGGATCGCGTCTTCCCGCGATGACCTTTTGGACCAACACGGATTTTGGACCGGTCAATGGCGGCGGGCCAAGTGCATCAGCGGCGCTTAGCCGCCGCCGTGCTTCCTGGCCGAATCGATAAAGGCATCGACGGCCTCGGGCGCGGTGTCGAAGGCGCAGACCAGCCGCAGGACCAGCGCATTCTCACCGCCCCAGCGGTAGAACTGCGCCCCGTCGCCCTCGATCCCGGCGATGATCTTAGGCGGCAGCGCCACGAAGACCTCGTTGGCCTCGGTCGGATAGGCGAGGCGGGCCCCGGGCACGGCGGCCAGGCCGGCGGCCAGGCGTGCCGCCATGGCATTGGCATGGCGCGCGTTGTCGAGCCACAGGCCGTCGCTAAGGTAGGCATCGAACTGGGCCGCCAGAAAGCGCATCTTGGAAAACAGGTGGCCGCCCCGTTTGCGCCGGAAGGCGATGGTTTCGGCCAGCGCCGGGTCGAAGCAGACGATGGCCTCGGCGGCGAGGGCGCCGTTCTTGGTTGCCCCAAAGCACAAGATGTCGACGCCCGCCTTCCAGGACGCCTGGGCCGGCGTGCAGCCGAGCCCGACCACCGCATTGGCGAAGCGCGCCCCGTCCATATGTACCTTGAGCCCCGCGCCATGGGCGAAATCGGCGACTTGGCGCAATTCGTCGGGGCCATAGACGCGGCCGGTTTCGGCGGCCTGGGTCAGGCTGATGACCGCCGGGCGGACGTTGTGGACCCCGTGGTCCAGCTTGGCCGCGGCGGCTTCGATGTCGGGCACGGCGATCTTGCCGTCGCGGTCGGGCAGCACCATCAGCTTGGCGCCGCCGGTGTAGAACTCCGGCGCGCCGCATTCGTCCAAATTGATGTGCGCCTGGGGATGGCAGAACACGGCGCCCCAGGGGGGCGTCATGGCGGCCAGGGCGACCGCATTGGTGGCGGTGCCGGTGGCCATCAGGAAGACTGCAGCGTCACATTCGAAAATCTCGGCGATGCGGGCTTCCACGGCGAGGCTCAATTCGTCCTCGCCGTAGGCCGCGGCGTTGCCGCCGTTGGCCCGCGCCAGGGCTTCAAGGATGGGGGGCGAGACACCGGCGGTATTATCGCTGCGGAAGTCCATGGGCGGGTCCTATTCCTCGTGGTTCCTGGAATTCACAACCATGGCACATTCGATGCCGGCGGACAGGGGCCGTCGGCCTCATTAATGGCGCAGGTTGGGTTAACGCGCGGATGGGGGTCGGGGCACTTCACGTGACAAGGTTTGTTTAACAGGAAATTTCCTAGGGAACCCGAATTTCACGGCGCGAAGGCCTTCTTTGCCTATTCCTTCGGGACGCCGCCGTAGCGTTGTTCGATGCGTTGCAATTCCTGGTTTCCCTGTTGGCTGTAGAATTGCCGCATTTCTTCGGCAAACGGCTGCTTGCCCAGGTAATCCTCGGTAACGCCGGTCTGCTTCAGTTCCTCCAGCAGCGCCTTCTGGGCGCAAAGCGCGGCGATCTGGAGGGCGCCCGGGATGACGGCGCAACTGGCGCCTGCGTCTTGGTACTGGCGCAGCGTCATCCCTCGCGGCAAGACGCCGAAGGTGGGCTTGCCGACGGCTTGGCTCAACTCTTGAATCTTGTCGCCGCCACGGGCCGAAAGCCAGGCGCCATCGGCCCCCGCCTCCATGCAGGCCACCAGTCTCTCCAGCTTTTCCCCCCAGTCGGCAACGTCGCATCGGGCGATGATCATCAGGTTCCCGTCTTCCCTGGTATCTACCGCGGCACGGATCTTATCCACCATTTCCTGGCGGGTGACGAAACTGCCGCTGTAGCCCTGATAGGTTGGCCGCTTGGGTGTCAGTTGGTCTTCGATATGAATCGCCGCGGCGCCCGCGCGTTCATATTCCTTGACCGTCCGCACAACATTCACCACCCCGCCAAAGCCGGTGTCGGCATCGGCGATTATGGGAAGGTCCACGCCATCGGCCAGCGCCGCGATACGTTCGGTCATCTCGGTCATGGTGAGGATGCCGGCATCGGCATAACCCGAGGTTCGGTGGGCCACGCTGCCCGAAGCATGGATGGCCGGCAATTGGGCCAAGGCGACCAGACGCGCCGTGATGACGTCTCCGCATCCCGGGGCGATGACGATCTCCGAAGCGGCCAGCAAGTCCTTCAGGTGCTGCCGCTTTTCTTGTGCAGTGGCCATTTTCGTTCTCCCTATGAAATGACTCATGGTACGCGGCCGACGGCCGGGAACCGGAAATCCACGAAGTGCGGCTTGCCTTGGCTTTCAGGCATTGGCCCGCGTCCCCGGTTCTCATGTTAGTCCAGAAGGGTTTCGAGGGAAGGCCCGATCTGGCTGGAGCCCTCCCATAGCGCCGGCCGGGCCATCCCGTCCGCCGGGCCTGGGCCGCGCCCGGCCAATTCGGTTGGCTTGCACGCGGGAGTCGCCTAGTAATAAAGCCCGCACCGCGACATACGGGCCCGGACTTGAATAAGATCGTCAATTCCCTGATTGGCGCCCCCATCGAGCGTTTGGAAGACCCCCGCTTCCTGCGTGGCCGCGGCACATTCGTCGGCGACCTCCTGGCCGACGACATGCTCCATGCGGTGATCCTGCGCAGCGCCGTGGCCCACGGCCGGATCGTCTCCATCGACGCCACCCGCGCCCTGGCCCTGGCCGGTGTCCGGGCCGTGTTGAGCGCGGCCGACCTTGGCGACGAGGTGCCGAAGATCCCGATCCGGCTGGGGGCGCTGGAATCCCTCAAGGACTACCAACAACCGGTCCTGGCCGTGACCAAGGTCCGCTATGTCGGCGAGCCGGTCGCGGTGGTCATCGCTGATTCCGCCGCCCTGGCCGAAGACGCCATGGAATTGGTCGATGTGGAAATTGAGCCGCTCCCCGCCATCGTCGATCGCGACCAGGCGCTAAGCGGCCGTGGGTTGCTGTTCGAAGAGACGCGTTCCAACCACCCCGCCATGTTGTCGGCCATCAAGGGCGACGCCGATGCCGCCTTCAAGGGGGCCTATTATACCCGGCGCGAGAGCCTTCGCGTTCAGCGCCACTCGGCCATGCCCATGGAATCCCGGGGGTTGGTCGCCGCCTGGGACGCCGAGGCGGACACCATGACGGTCTACGGCGCGGCCAAGGTTCCGTTCCACTCCAGGCGCATTCTTGCCGCCCTCATGGACCTGCCCGAGGATTCCGTGACGATGATCGAAAACGACGTCGGCGGCGGCTTTGGCGTGCGCGGCGAGTTCTATCCGGAGGATTTCCTGATCCCGTTCGCGGCACGCCGGCTGGGCCGTACCGTCAAGTGGATCGAGGATCGCCGCGAACACTTCTTGGCGACCAATCACGCGCGGGAGGCGGAATGCGATCTTGAGATCGCCTGCGACCGCGACGGCCGGGTGATCGCGCTTCGGGGCCAGGCCTGGGTCAATACCGGCGCCTATATCCGCACCACGGGGCCGGTGGCCCCGCGCAACCTGGCCCAGGTGCTGTCGGGCCCCTATCACGTCGAGAACATCCACATAGATGTGGGAATCCTGGTCACCAACAAGACGCCGAGCGGCACCTATCGCGGGCCCGGCCGATTCGAGGCCGATTTCTTCAGGGAAAGGCTTTTCGACCTGGCCGCCAAGGACCTCGGCATCGACCGCGTCGAATTCCGCCGCCGCAACCTGGTGCGTGAGGAGGACATGCCCTGGCCGTTGGCCACGGTCATGCCCATGAAGATCGAAACCGAATGCGACGGCGGTGATTACGCCATCACCCTCGACCGCTGCCTGGCCGAGTTCGATTGGCCCGCCAAATCCAAGGTCGCGGGAAAATTCCTGGACGGGCGATTCCACGGCATCGCTATCGCCTGCTATTTGGAGGGCGCGGGATCGGGCGAGGAACACGCGCGCCTGGCGCTGGAAAGCGACGGCTCGGTTTCGGTGTCGGTTGGGTCGTCCTCCCTGGGCCAGGGGGTGGAGACGGTGTTCGCCCAGATCACCTGTGACGCGCTGGAACTGCCGCTGGACCGGATTCGCGCCGTCGCCCACGGTTCGACCGATTTATTGCCCAATGGCGGCGGCTCGTTCTCCTCGCGGTCCATCGTCTTGGCGGGCTCGGCGCTGATCGCCGCCGCCGATAAACTCAAGGCGGCGATCCGCGAGGCCGCCGCCGCCAGGCTGGGCTGCGATGCCGCCGACATCCATGTCACCGACGGGAAGGCGCTCGGCCCGGGCGGCGCGGTGGTGGCGTTCGGTTCCCTGGCAAGCGAGATTTCGCCCATCGACGCCAGCTATACCAACCCCAAGCGCACCTACAGCTACGGCGCCCACGCCGTCCATGTCGCGGTCGACCCCGGCACCGGCGGGGTCAAGGTGCTCGATTACATGGCGGTGGAGGATGTCGGACGCATCATCAACCCGCTCACTCTGCACGGTCAATGCACCGGCGCCATCGTCCAGGGCCTGGGCGGCGCGCTGCTGGAACACTTGGTCTACGATGGGGACGGCCAATTGCTCACCGGGTCCTATGCTGATTATTTGCTGCCCACGGCGTCTGATTTTCCTGCCATCCGGGTGGTCGCCCTGGAAGACAAGCCGTCGCCCAACAATCCTCTCGGCGCCAAGGGCGCCGGCGAGGGCGGCATTATTCCCACCGGCGGGGTGATCGCCAACGCGGTGGCCAACGCCTTGGCGTCCATAAATGTCGCGCCCAACGCGCTGCCGCTTTCGCCGCCCAGGGTCTGGGAGTTGATCAGGGCCGCGAAGGGCTGAAGCACAGGCCGGGTTTGGCCGGACGGCGCTCAGGGATTCTCGAGGTGCGCGCCGCGCGATCGATAGAGTTCCTCATCGGCATAGCCCATGGTGTCGGGCTTGCCCCGGCCGAGCATGACTTGGAAGTACACCGGTTCCAGGCTCCGGTTCTCATAGCCGTGAATGACGCCGGCCGGGCACGAGACACATTCCCAGGGGCCGAGCCGGGTCCACAGCCGGGCGCCGCCCTCGTCCTCCATGAACACGTCGAGCAGGCCTTGCAACACGAAGAAGCATTCCTCGATCTCATGGGTGTGGGCGGCGTTGCCCTGGCCCGGGTTGACGAACATGATGGACAGGGTGAAGTTGGCGGCCGGGATCACGCTGGGATCATCGTGTTTGCCCGAACCGCCGGCGCCGATAAAACGGTGTTGGGCACGCTTGAAACCCTCGATCTTCGCGTCCTCGAAGGCGGCCCAGTCGGGAACCTTGTCCTTGAAACGCCCGACATGGCGTTCCATGATTTCGGCCAGCGGAAGGCCGGCGAGTTCCTTTGGCAACGGGTGGCGGGCGACGGTCATGGCGGTCATTCCTTTGGCTTGGTTAACCACATAAGACCCTAGCATTATCCGATCAAGGCCCAAATTCTTGGTGGCGACAACGGCAGCTCCATGGGCTCGACGCCGAAATCGGCCAATGCCGCGGCGACGGCGTTGGCGATCACGCCGCCGACCGGGATGATCTCTCCCTCACCCCCGCCCTTGGCGCCGAGCGGATTGTTGGGTGACGGAATGAGCTCGACCACGGTGGAACGGATAACCGGGAAGCACCCGGCCGACGGCACCATGTAATCGGCCAGCGTCCCGGTGAGCAGCTGGCCGTCGCCGTCGTAGACCAGGTGTTCGAGCAGCGCGCCGCCGAGACCTTGGACGATGGCGCCCACGGCTTGGCCGTGCAAGGTTGCCGGGTTGATGATGCGGCCCACGTCCTTGATGGAGGCCACGTCGATCACCTCCACATGCCCGGTTTTCACATCGACCGCCACATGGGCCGCGAGGCTTCCATAAGCGTAGGTATGCTTGTCGCCGCGGTACGTGGCCTCGGCTTCCACGGGCGCCTCGCTTAGTTCCGACAGCGCCAGGGATTTGCCGGCAGGCCCCTTCGCCGTACCGGAATCGAGGGTCACCTCGCCCGGTTCGCAGCCCAGCGCCCGGGCGGCAACCTCGCGCAATTTATCCCTTAACTTTTCCGCCGCCAAGACGATGGCCGAGCCGCCCATGACGGTGGCGCGCGAATGATAGGACCCATGTCCCTGGGCGACATCCCCGGTGGAGCCATGGCGCACGCGGATGCGGTCGAACGGCGCCTCCAGCGCATCGCCGGCGATCTGCGCCATGATCGTCTCGATTCCCTGTCCCACCGCCGCCGAGCCGACATAGACCGAATATGTGCCGTCGCTCTCAAGCACGATGCGGGCGTCCTCGGACGGCCCCGCCCCGCCGCCTTCGATGAAGCAGCCGATGGCGATTCCGTGGTAGCGCCCGTCGATGAGCCGTCCGTCGAGCTTGACTTTCTCCGCCCAGCCGAAGTCCTCCAGGCAGCGGTCCAACAATTGGCGGTAGTCGCCGCCGTCGAGTTCCGTGGCGCTCTCATAAGGGGTGATGGTGGCGAGGGGATAGGGCATCTGGTTTTCGCGGACCAGATTCCGCCTGCGGATCTCGACCCGGTCTAGCCCTAAGTCCTTGGCCATCAGATCGATCAGCCGTTCGCGGACAAAGTCGGCCTCGAAGCGCCCGGGGCCGCGGTAGGTGCCGGCTGGGGTCTTGTTGGTAATCAACTGGGTGGTTGATAACGCGATATTTTCGATGTGGTAGGGACCGGACATGAACTGGGCCACGTTGCGCGGGGCAACCGAGCCGTTGGTCCGGATATAGGCGCCGTTGTCGGACCAGGACCGGCCCCTGAGCCCGAGGATGCGCCCGTCGCCGGTGGCGGCGATTTCGATCTCGCACTCGGTCTCGCGCGCGTGGTTGGCGGTCATCAGGTGTTCGCGCCGGTCCTCGATCCATTTCACCGGCCGGTTCAACAGCCTTGCGGCGAAGGGGATGAGAAAGTCCTCGGGGTAGAATTCACCGCGCGAACCAAAGCCGCCGCCCACGTCCACCTCGATCATCTCGATCTGTTGCTCGGCGAGGCCCATGGCCGCGGCCAGGATCTTGCGGTTGGCGAAGGCGACCTTCGCCGCCCCCCACAATGTCAATTTCCGCGCCCGGCCGTCCCATTGGGCGACGAACCCGCGCGGTTCCAGGAACAGCGCGGCATGACGCTGGATGCGGAAGGTCTCCTTGCGCACGTATTGGGCATTGGCGAAAGCGCGTCCAGCGTCGCCGCGCACGGCGGTCCAGCGGATGGCGACGTTTGATCCATGGTCCTCGAACAGAACGGTTTCGCCCGCCTCCGCGTGTTCCCGGTCGACGATGGCGGGCAGGGGCTCGATGTCGGCGCCGATCCGGTCCAGCGCATCCTCGGCGATCTGCGGGGAATCCGCGACGATGACGGCCAAGGGCTCGCCCACGAACCGAACCTTGCCATGGGCCAACATGGGCTGGCGGAACGGCGCCAGCTCGGCCAAGGGCTGAAGCCGGAGCGGGATCACCGGCACCGGGCGCCCCAGGTCACGCGCCGTGATGACCGCCCGTACCCCGGCCATGGCCCGGGCATCGCCGGTATGAATCGCCCGGATGCGGCCATGGGCGACGGCGCTGCGCGCGATGACCGCGTGCAACTGCCCCTCGAGGTTGACATCGGCGACAAAACGCCCGTCCCCGCGCAGAAACCGGAAGTCCTCCACGCGCTCCATGGGGCTGCCGATGAGCAAATTTCGCGGCTTCACGGCGGCGCGTCTTGGTCCGCGTAGTGGGCCCGCGCTTCCAGCACCGCCTCGATGATGGGGATGTAACCGGTGCAGCGGCAAATATTGCCCGACAATACCTCTCGCACCCGATCGGCGTCGGCGTCGGGCTCTTCGGTCAGCAGCGCATGGGCGGTGGTAATCATGCCCGGCGTGCAAAAGCCGCATTGCAACGCGTGATGTTTACGGAAACAGGCTTGCAGCGGGCTCAGCGCGTCATCGTTGCTGAGCCCCTCGACGGTGACGATTTGCTCGCCATGGGCCTGGACCGCCAGCATCAGGCAGGCGCGCACCGCCGCGCCATCGACGATCACCGTGCAGGCGCCGCAGACGCCGTGTTCACATCCCAGATGGGTCCCCGTGAGCCGCAGGGTGTCGCGCAGGAAGTCGGCGAGGCTTATGCGCGGCGCCACCTCGGCTTCGACCGTCTTGCCGTTGACCTTCAACTTGATCCGCATGTGCGTTCCCACTTGCTTTGGCACCCGGTTGGGTTTCGGGGCTACCCCGCCGCGCGGGTCAGGGCGCGGGCGACCAGTGTTTCGACCAGGGCACGCCGATAGGCGGTGGGCGCATGGAAATCCTCCATGGGGTCCACTTCCCGGGACGCCGCCTCGGCGGCAGCGGCGATGGCATCGGCATTGACAGTGCTGCCGTTGATCATTCTTTCGGCCTGGGCAAGCCGCATGGGCCGGTCCGCGGCGCCGATCACCCCGATATGGGCATCGGTAGCCCTGCCCTGGGAATCGAGGTCGTAATACAGCGCCGTCCCGGCCAAGGCGAAATCGCCGCGCCGGCGGGCGAATTCCTCGAACGCCCAGCGCCGTCCCGCCGGCCAGGGCGGCAGGTGCAGCCCGGTGATGATCTCGCCGGGCCGGAGGCAGGTGGTCAGGGCGCCAAGGAAGAAATCGGCGGCGGCCACCCTGCGCTCCCCGGATTCGCCCATGACGATGATTTCCCCATCGCAGGTCACCGCGATGCCCGGCATCTCGGCCGCCGGGTCCCCGTAGGCCAGGCTGCCGCCCACCGTGCCCCGGTTGCGGATCTGGTAATGGGCGACATGGCCGATGGCTTCCACCAACAAGGGATGGGCGGCGGCAAGGCCGGCGTTGCGGTCGATTTCGCACCAACGGACGAAGGCGCCGAGCCGCACGCCGCCGCCATCGATGCCGATGTCCCCCAGGCCCGGCACGTCCTTGAGATCGACCAGGAGCCCGGGCGCGGCGAGCCGGAACGCGAGAAGCGGCATCAGGCTTTGGCCGCCCGCCAGCAGCACGGCGTCGTCGCCGTGAAGCCTGAGGAGACCCAAGGCCTCGTCGAGGCTTTTGGGGCAGGCATAGTCGAAGTCGGGAAATTTCATGGTCTCAAAACCGGGCCGTGAACAGGCGACACCCAATAGGGTAGACTATTGCCCCATAAACCGAGCAACAATAAATCCGCCTTGTCACCGGGAATACTAGAACGACGGAGACCACCAAATGGCCAATTTGCGTCTTTCCCTCGCCTGCGGGCCCTACGACCGGACCCAGGCGCTGATCGATGGGACCATCCGCCCGGAAGGCATCGACCTCAACTATGTGCCGCTGCAACCGGCGGAGATCTTCTGGCGCCAGCTCCAATTCAACGAGTTCGATGCCTGCGAGATGTCGTTGTCGAATTACGTGATGCTGTTGAGCCGTCCCGATCCGCCCTGCATCGCCATTCCCGTTTTTCCCTCCCGCGTGTTCCGCCACGGCTATTTCTTCATCAACACCGATAAGGGCATCGAGGGGCCCCAGGATCTCGTTGGCAAGCGCGGCGGCGTGCCGGAATATTCCATGACGGCGGCGGTCTACATGCGGGGGCTTCTCCAGCACGAATACGGCGTCACCCCCGATCAGATCGATTGGCTGCAGGGCCGCGAGGACCGCATCGAGCTGCACCTTCCCGACAACATTAGGGTCACCCAGGCGCCCAAGGGCACCGAGTTGGGCGATCTCTTGGAACGGGGCGAGATCGACTTCCTGATGACCGCCAACAATCCGCTTTCGTTCCGCCGCGGCTCGCCCAAGGTCGCGCGCCTGTTCCCCAATTACGTCGAACTGGAGAAAGACCATTACAAGCGCACGCGCATCTACCCGATCATGCACACCGTGGTGATCCGGCGCGAGATATATGCGCGCGACCCGTGGCTGGCCCTGTCGCTGTACAAGGCCTTCTGCGCCGCCAAGGATCGCTGCTTCGCCACCCTGAAGGAGGCGGGTTCACCCAAGGTTTCCGTCGCCTGGATGCAGGCGATGATCGAGGAGGAGCAAGCCATCTTCGGCGCCGACTGGTACCCCTATGGCTTGGACTCCAACCGGCCGACCATCGAGGCGCTTTTGCAATACGGCTTCGAGCATGGGCTCACCGGGCGCAGGCTGGAAGCCGAGGAATTGTTCGCGCCCAGCACCCTGCGCGATATCCCCCTAACCGATGGCCAGCACCTCTGATCGGCCCGGCCCTGGCCCAAGAACCCGGCCCTAGCCCAAGAAAAGGCCGGGCGCCCAAAGACGGGTGCCCGGCCCCAAGGGGTCGGAGGAATCTTAGTTACAACTGATCGACTTGGCCGTGCTGCGATGGCCCTAGTGGGCGATGGTGCAGGTCATGCCGGCCTTGACGGCGGAGCGCTTGGCCTTGTCAGTTACATTTAATCGTCTTGGCGACCGACCTGTGCCCTTCGAAGGTGATGGCGCAGTCCATCCCGACCTTGAGTTTTTTGCCCCTGGCTTTCTTCCCGCCGATGGTGATCTTGGTGCTTCGCCCCGAGACGCTGGCCTGCACCGGCTTGCCTTTGTCCAGGAACTGGATGCGGCGCCCCTTGCGCTTGATCTTCACCAGCTTGGCCTGGACCGTGTAATAGTTGGTCTTGCGCTTGACGAAACTTTTCTTGGCCGCTTGCATTTCGGCATACATTTTGGCGATGGTCGCCTGGGGGGTCGCGTAGATGCGCTCGACGAACTTGGCGATATCTTGCCCCGGGGTCGGGTTGATGGTCAGCCTTCTCTTCTTCGCTTCGGCGAGAAAGGCGGCATCGTTGACGATCTTGGTGAGTACCTTGCGATAGGTCGCGACGAGACCGGCGGACACGCCGGGCGGCGCGATGAAGGCGCGGCCGACCACTTGCTTGGCCAGCAGAATCTCGAGAATAGCCCTGGATTCCTGGTCTTTCACGAAGCTGGAAATCGCCGGTACGTCTTTCACCCGCGGGTCCATGGACGGGTTGAAGGTGACTTGCATGAGAACCCGGATTTTTTTACCGGTCAGCCAATGGGCCTTGGTTCCGGTGATGGAAGACCAGGAATAATTGATCACCCCGTCGACCTCGCCACGCTCCATGGCGAGACCGATGGATCCGGTGCCCGGATATCCCGAGATGACCTTGAACTTGGTGCCGATCAGGCGATTGAGCATGGCCGGAATCATCGCCGAGGTTCCCCCGGAATTGCCGATGATCACTTGTTTCTTGAAGAGGTCCTTGGTCGTCTTGAACGGTGTGGTGTGCCACACGATCAACATGTTGCGGAGGCGATCGACGCTGATCAGGTAGTTGAAACGCGTCGCCACGTATTTGATGTTGGGCAGGCCCTGGATCTTGGCGAACAGGGCGCCGCTCGGCATGGTGGCGATGGCGCTGCCGTCCTTGGGCGCGGCACTGTAGAGCCAGTACAAAGACTTGACGCCGCCGGCGCCCGGCATGTTCTGGACGACGATGGTCGGGTTGCCGGGCAGGTGTATTTTCAGGTGCTTGGCGGTGAGCCGGGCGTAACTGGTGAAGCCGCCGCCGGTGCCGGTTCCTATGACCAGTTTAACCGTTCTGGGAAATTTTTCCTGGGCTTGGCTTGGCGCCGAAAGTGCCAACCCGAGGGTGGCGGCGCACAAGGCCACGCATGTGTTTCGCAAAAGAGCCCTGATCGACATAACAACACCTCCTCTAGTTTTTTATCTTCCCCCAGACGGTCTGTCCCCGTCCGGTTCAAACAAGGTTTCGCGTTTCCGCCCCGCCGAGCCAAGCTCTGGGGGAGCCGTCCGCCGGCGGCTTCGCGGGCTCAATTCGGGGTCGTGTCGTAGCTGGTGAGCTTGATGAACTCGAGCCGCGTCCCGTCGGGATCGCGGAAATAAATCCTCGGGCCGTTGACGGTCCCGCCCTGGCGATCCTCCTCGTACAGCACTTCGGCGCCGGACTCCTCGAGAATCCCCTTGGCCCGCGCCAGGTCCTCGTCGGAGATCATGAACGCGTGATGGACGAGATCCTTGCGGTTATCGGCATTGATGGGTGATTCCTCGGAACACAGCAAGATACAGGTGCCGCCCGCATCCATGAAGGAATGCCGCTTGCCGTCGGTGGTGATCAATTTCAAGCCGACGACGTCGCTGTAAAATTTAGTGCTTTTCTCAAGGTCTGAAACCGGGATGGAAAAATGGGCGATACCCTTGCATTGGATCATGGCGTTGTCCCTGTTCTTTGGTTGGTGGGTTCCGATCCCACTTTCACGGGGGATTTTCCCTTGGCCGCCTCAACGCGCGGCCGCTTGCGCCGCTGTTTTCGATGCCGGGGGCCAAAAGCCCGCAGCGCGGCGGGGCCTGGTGTCGGCGATTTCCTGAACGGTAATACGATTCCGATGATTTTGGTACATCGGTTTCGAAACCCTTCACAAAATACCAGCCACCGGAACGCTATTCCAGGTAACCGCACTGCCGCCAGAAATCCACCGCCGCGCGATGTAGCGGCACGTGTTGCGGCGTATCAGGGGCGTCGAGACACATCCTTTCCACCGGCAGGGGACCTTCCTCTTCCCAGGGGATGTTGTGCTTGCGGGCATCGAGCGCGGCGCAAATCCGCGTCACCAAAAGGTCCGGCGCTTCGGCATGGACGAAGATCGGCCAACCGCTGAATTCCAGCGTCAGCACGTCCGCGGGAAGACCCGGATAATCTTTCTTCTTCAAGGTCGAGCGGCGGTAGCCGAGCGCCTCGAGCTTAATGACAGTCGTTTCCGAGAGGGCAAGAATGGTGAAGTCCTGCGCCGCCTCGTTCAGCCACACGTGGGCGGCTTCGTCGAATATCGCATTGCACGTGCCGTCCACCAGGGCCCCGAACCTGGGCCCGTCGGGATAGGGCAGCAGGCCCTCGCGGGTGAAGCCGCCGCCCCAAGACCGGATATCGTCCAGCGAGCAGCCCGCCGCGGCCAAGACGTGATCCAGCATGGCGTGGAGCCAATGGTCGTGCTGGCCGCGCAATCCCAGGATCAGGGGGCAATGGTTGGCGGCGATGTCTTCGACCGATGTGAGGCCGAAATCCCGGCTGACCGCGAACACGATTTGATCGGAGGTCGGGATGACGCCGATGGACCGCACCGGCTGGGGCGCGGTGAAGGGCGGCTCGCCACGGTAGGCGAACCCCAGGGCGGCGGCTGGATTGATGATGGCGAGGGCCGCCTCGCCCTTGACCACGGCATCGACCCCCTCGACGGTGCTCGAGCCGAATAGGGCGAGAGGCCAGTCCGCGGCACCCTGCGCCCGCAGCATGACCTTCGCCTGATTGTAGGGTTGGTCGCGGTCAGCCACCAGTTCGGAGGCGATCTCCAGGACCACCCGCGAGCGCGTCAATATCGGTGTCGGCCTGAGGTTTCTCGGTAATCTCGCCATGGTGTCAGGCTAGGGTACTTGCGGGCCAAATTGAACCAAGCGGCACCTGACCATGCCCGCGAACATGGTGATCCAGGGACGCCCCCTTGGGGGTCGGCCAGGTGTCGCGGGTTTACTTGGAACCGAGCCAATACTTGTCGTTGACATTGACCATGATGCCATTGGGGTCCCAACATCTGCCGTCGGCCGCCCGGCCGCCGTTCTCGACCAGCTTCCGTCCGGTGTCTTCCTTGTCGTCGACCACGAAGCCGAGATGGTCGATCCCCACAAAACCCTCTTTGTCGGTGCCTTTGAAGCTCTCGGTCGGGGTCAGCGTCAGGTTGACGGTTCCGTCCGAAAGCCAGATGCTCCGCTCGGTTTTATGGACACACTCCAAGTCGAAGGTGTTTTGGTAGAAAAGCGCCGCCGCTTCCACATCCGGCACCGCAATTGAAATGTGACGCAACTTCGCCATGGCGTTTCCTCCGTGTTGAGGTCATTCCGGCCCGGGACCACGGTCCCCGCGGCCCAACCCTTCGGACAATTTAGCAATCAATGATATCACCACACCGGCCGGCGGCCAAAGGCCCCGGTG
>Ga0209988_10001169_pt1 | contig 16960 bp, 18 predicted proteins | sample N075metaG_FD_183115 | JGI IMG/M metagenome (GOLD analysis project Ga0209988, IMG submission 183115) | Deep subsurface microbial communities from Kermadec Trench to uncover new lineages of life (NeLLi) - N075 metaG (SPAdes) (version 2) | ecosystem: Environmental > Aquatic > Marine > Ocean trench... | reverse complement strand
GGGATGGCGACGCCCCGCGGTCGTTCGCGCATCGTCGCCGGCATCTTGGCCGGGTGCTCATGCGCCCTGGCGGCAGCACTCCTCACCTGGTCCGGTAGCTACCTCGGCGCGCTCAGTCTCGACTTGCTCGCCCACAGTTTTCCCGGTTCCCAGGTTGGCCTCGAACCGCTGGCCCGGCTGCTCGGAGAAACCGGTCCGGGACCGGTCACCAAGCTGACGATCGGCGCATGGGAGGGATTCATGTTCGCTCTTGGCACGGTGCTTGGACTGACCCACCGCCCCAAGTAGTTGCCCCCCCGTTCTTCAGCGAATCCTCACGGCTTGCTCACAAATCGCTCAGGTCTTTCGGCCCGAGAGGTCCGATCTTCGTTGCTGCGCTCTTCACACTCAGCCCACGACGGAGGCCTCGATGTATGCCACGCACCCCGATTTCAACGATCTGACGTTCTTCAACGATTTGCTGTCCCTGCGCACCGAAGAGGCGGTGCAGTTCATCGATTTGACCACCTGGGTGGGCGAGACCGTGCGGCGGTCCGGCGTCGGCCACGGCTACGTGCAGGTTCAAGTACTGCACACCACCGCCGCGATCGTTGCAAACGAGAACGAACCGCTCCTGCTCGAGGACTTCAAGAAGCTGCTCGAACGAATCGCGCCGGCAAATGGCGCCTACACCCACGACGATCTCTCGCAACGCACCGTCAACCTCGTGCCCGACGAGCGAGCCAATGGGCACGCCCACGCGCGCGCCTTGCTCCTCGGAGCCTCCAAGCAGTTCAACGTGCTCGAAGGACGAGTCGAGTTGGGCCGCTGGCAGTCGATTCTCCTGGTTGAACTCGACGGCCCCCGGAAGCGGTCGATCTCGATCACGGTCGCCGGCCGCCTGCGAACTTCTGCATGAGAAAAAATCGGGCCTCGTGTCGACTAAGGGTAGAATCCTCCGTGCAACCGGAAGGATCGAAATGCCGCAGAGCGAACACGACCGACGCATCGATTACATCGAGTTTCCTGCTACGAATCTCGAGCAAATCAAAGCGTTCTACACGAACCTCTTTAACTGGAAATTCACCGACTACGGTCCGACGTACACGGCGTTCGAGGATGGGCGCCTGAACGGCGGGTTCACGACTGCGGCGCAGATGGGCGTCGGCGGGACACTCGTCGTGATCTACGCCGTCAATCTCGAGGCCGTGCAGGCGGCCGTGACCCTGAGCGGCGGCAAGATCGTGAAGAAGATCTTTGAGTTTCCCGGTGGGCGCCGGTTCCACTTCACCGATCCCAGTGGCAACGAACTCGCCGTCTGGTCCGACCCGTGACCCGGTTGGGTTCCGCAACGGTCTGACATGCCTTTTCTCGATGGTGCCACGCAACTGCCTACTCTCGAGGCGGGGCCGTTCGCGTTCCGGATGATCCGCCCCGACGACGATGTGGACCTGCTCGCGATCTTCGGGAATCACCAGGTCATGCGCTACTGGAGCAGGCCGGCGCTCGAGAATTTGCAGGCCGCGCGAGATCTGGTGCGCGAAGTCCTGGAGGGCTTCGACAGCCGGAGCCTGTTTCAGTGGGGGCTGGTTCGTCCCGAGGACGATCGTGTAGTCGGCACCGGCACGCTGTGCAATCTCGACGTTCAGAACCGTCGCGCCGAGATCGGCTACGCGCTGGCCCGCCCGGAATGGGGCCGGGGGGTGATGAGCCGCGTCCTTCCGGTGCTGTTGCGTTTCGGTTTCGAGACGCTCGACCTCCATCGGATCGAAGCCGACGTCGACCCGCGCAACCCCGCGTCGATCCGGTTGCTCGAGCGGCTCGGTTTCAAGAAAGAAGGTTGTCGCCGCGAGTCCTACATCCTCAACGGCGAGATCCAGGATGCGGTCGAATACGGGCTGTTGAAACGGGAGTTCGAACCAATGAGGTGACCGATGACGACGATGGAAGGCGGGTGTTTCTGCGGGGCACTACGTTACCGCGTAGGCGGCGACTTCGGGGTGACGCACTGTCATTGCATCCACTGTCGCAAGATCCCCCGCTACGGCCGCGGCCGCCGGGATTCGCTGCAAGGAGAGTGACGGTGAGGCTATACGACTCAGAGACATCCGGGAACTGTTACAAGGTCCGGTTGCTGCTGTCCCTTCTTGGACGCGACTACGAGAAGTCCCCGGTCGATGTGATTGATCGAAGCAATCGCAAAGAGTTGCTTGGCGGCAAATCGCCGATTTTAAGGGTGCCGATCCTCGAGTTGGACGACGGCACGTACCTGGCCGAGTCGAACGCGATTCTCTGGTACCTCGCGCGGGGGACCGAGTATTTCCCGAAAGACCCGATCGAACAGACCCGCGTGTTGCAATGGATGTTCTTCGAGCAGAACTTGCACGAGCCGAACATCGCGGTCGTCCGGTACTGGGTCTCGGTTGCAAAAACCGCGGATCGGTACCCCGAGGCCATGAAGCTCCGCACGGCCGGTGGTTACAACGCCCTCAAGTCTATGGAAGCGCACCTCGGATCGAACCGGTGGTTCGTCGGTGAGCGCTACAGCATCGCCGACATCGCGCTCTACGCGTACACGCATACCGCGCACGAGGGTGGGTTCGACCTGGAGCGTTTCCCCGTCGTCCGGCGCTGGTTGGCCGACTTCGCCGACCGTCCCGGCCACATTCCGATCGAGGCCTGAACGGGGGTCGTTCGGTGTGCTAGGTTGGCGGTTCCGTTTTACTCTTTGGCCTTCACAAGACTTGGAGAAACCATGAAAGCTCGTGCCCGTCACATCCTCGTACCGACCGAGGATGCCTGCAACCAGCTCAAACAACAGATCGCCGACGGCGCGGATTTCGCCGACCTGGCCAAGGAACATTCGACGTGTCCCTCGGGCAAAGAAAAGGGTGGTGATCTGGGCGAGTTCAGCCCCGGCCAGATGGTGCGCGAATTCGACGACGTCGTGTTCACGGCCGACATCGGCACGGTCCAGGGACCCGTGAAGACTCAGTTCGGATACCACCTGCTCGAGGTCCTCGAGCGAGACTAGCGAAGATGCGAGCCAGACACCTCCCGATCGAGCTTACCGTGGCGAGCCTCATGCTGCTCGTCGCGTGCACGGAGAGCACACCGCCGCCGCGCCCGCCCGTGGATCGGATCGAGATCATGTACCTGGCCAACGAGGGTTTCCTGCTCACGTCCGGAGACGACAAGGTGCTCGTTGACGGTCTGTTCCGCGAAGGGGGTGACTACGCGAGTCTGCCGCTGGAGTGGCGCGAGACGGTCGAGACGGCGCAACCGCCGTTCGATACGGTGGATGTCGTGTTGGCGACGCATCATCACGCCGACCACTTCCATGCCCTCGCGGTTTGCCGCTTCCTCGACTCCAACCCGTTGGCCGAGTTCGTCTCGACCCGTCAAGCGCTGGACCAGATGCGTTCCGCCTGCGACAACCCCGCGGCGCTGGCCGGCCGCGTCAAGGCAGGCCTGCTGAGCGACGGCAGTTCCGCAACGGTCGTTCTTGACGAACTACGCATCGAGTCGGTATTCCTGCACCACGGCGCCGCCAGCCCGGTGGAGAACATCGGTTTCCTGATCGAGATCGGCGGGTTGACCGTGCTGCACATGGGCGATTCCCAGGCGACCGCCGAAGACTTGCGCGCCGCCGGTCTAGGCGAACGCAGCATCGATCTTGCCTTCGTCCCGTACTGGTACCTCATCGACAAGCGCTGGACGCCGGCAATCGAGTTGCTTCAACCGGGCGGGATCGTGGTGATGCACATACCGCCTCCCGGTTCGCCGCTGCTGGAAAGTTTTCAGGGTTGGGACGCGCTGGTGCGGACGATTATCAACCGCTTCCAGCAGGCCGTCGTGTTCGCCGAGCCGTTCGAGACCCGGACGTACTAGCACGCTTCGCTAACCGGTTAGAGTTCGAGTTCCTTGATCTTGCGGTAGATTGTCGCGCGTGAGACACCCAGCAGGCGCGCCGCCCGTGAGCGGTTGCCTTCCGCGGTGCGTAGCGCCTCGACGATACGGTCGCGTTCGCTCGACGACAGCGAGAGCGGCGCCGCGGCAACTTCCGCACCTCCCGGACCGTGGTCCTCCAGCAAACGCCGGAGCCCCGGGTCGAGCGCGAGCAGATCCACTCCGATCGGCCCATCACCGGCGAGCAACGACAGCCGTTGCAGCGTGTTCTGGAGTTGACGTACGTTGCCCGGCCAGGTGTAGCGTTCCATCCGTTCGAGGAATTCGCCTTCGATCCCCTGGACGGCCTTGCCACGTTCGGCGGCGATGCGTTGAAGGAAGTGCCGGGCCAACCGGCGTACATCGCCAGGACGCTCCCGCAAGGGTGGCAACGCGATCAGCAAGACCTGTAAGCGGTACAGGAGATCCTCGCGGAACCGTCCCGCCGCGGTTTCCTGCTGGAGGTCGCGATGCGTCGCTGCGATGATCCGCACATCGACGTGAATCGGTTTCGTGCCGCCAACGCGGCGAATCTCGCCCTCTTGCAACGCGCGGAGGATCTGGGCCTGCATCATCGGCGACATGTCGCCGATCTCATCGAGGAACAGAGTGCCTTCATGCGCCTGCTCGAACAACCCCGCGCGATTCCGGTCGGCGCCGGTGAACGCGCCCCGGACGTGGCCGAAGAGTTCGCTTTGCAGCAGAGTGTCGGGGATGGCTGCACAGTTCTCGGTGACGAATACCCGCGTCTTGCGCGCACCCTCGTAGTGGATCGCCTGGGCGACGAGTTCCTTCCCGGTCCCGCTCTCGCCCTGGATCAACACCGGCAACTCGCTGGCTGCCACCTTGCCGATCAACTCGAAGACTTTCTTCATCTGAGGTGAGCCGCCGATCAGATTGCCGCGATCCGCGCGCTCGGCGGCTTCCAGGTGCAAGCGTTCCGTGTCCTCGACCAGTTCAACGCGTCTGCGCGCGTTCGCCAGGGCCAGGGCGGCGTGATCGGCAAAGGCCTCGAGGAAGCGTAGATCGTCCGGCGTGAACAGCCCGTCCTCTTTGCTGTCGACGTAAACTGCACCGACGATCTTGTCGTGCGCTCGCAGCGGCACGCACATCAACGCGTGGATGCCGTAAAGGCTGACACTCTTGAGTTCGTTGAAGCGGTTATCGTTTCGCGCATCGAGAGAAAGGACCGCCTTGCCGGCACCGGCCTGCGCCACGATCCCGCTGCTGAACGCCCCGGCGTCGGCGATGGTCTCGTGCTCGAGGTTGCGCGCCAGATGAACCGAGAACTCGCCGCTGTTCTCATCGTGCAGCAGGACCATGCCACGCTCGGCCCGAACCACTTCAAGAGCCATGTCGAGGATCGACTCGAGTATCGATTCCGGGTCGCTTTGCGAGTTGAGTTTGCGGATCATCGCGTAGACCGCAACCAGCCGCCGGTCGATCGACAGGCTCTTGTCGGGGTCTGCGGTGTGCTTCGGCGTGTCCTGCATGGCTAAACTATACTGAGGTTGTGGCTGGGAACCACCCGGTACACTTGAGAAAGGGGTTGAAGCGTGGGAAAACCGACCCGGTTGAACGACGAGCAGGTATCCGAAGCGTTGGCCTGGCTGACTGGTTGGGAACTCGCCGACGGGAAGCTCCACCGTGAATTCAAGTTCGGCGACTTTGTCGAGGCGTTCGGGTTCATGAGCCGCGTTGCCCTGGTAGCCGAGCGGTTGGATCACCACCCCGAATGGTTCAACGTCTACAACCGCGTCGTGGTCGATCTTCGTACGCACGATTGCGACGGGATCAGTAACCGCGATTTCGAGCTGGCCGGAAGGATCAACACGCTGGCGTGAACTGCGATTTGATCATCTTCGATTGCGACGGCGTGCTTGTCGATAGTGAACCGATCTCCAACCGCATCTTCACCGCCGTGCTCCGCGAAATCGGCTTCGATTGGAGTTACGAACAGGTGTGCTCGCGATTCATCGGTCTGTCGATGACGCGCTGCATCGAACTCGTCGAAGCAGACCTCGGTCGACCCGTCCCGGAGGGGTTCCTCGACGATCTTCAACGGCGCACCTTCGAGACGTTCCGTACCGAGGGGCTTGCCGCGGTCCGTGGGGTTCCGCAAATGCTCGACCGGCTAGATATACCGTTCTGCGTCGCGTCGAGTGGCGAACCCGAAAAAATGCAGACCACGCTCGGCCTGACCGGACTGCTGCCGCGATTCGCGGGCCGCATGTTCAGTGCCCAGCAGGTGCGTCGGGGTAAGCCGGCACCGGACCTGTTCCTCTTCGCCGCCGAGTCGTGCGGGGTCGCTCCGGAGCGCTGCACGGTCGTCGAGGACAGCGTGCCGGGCGTGCAGGCGGCTGTCACCGCGCGGATGACGGTGTTCGGTTACGCGGAGCGATCCGATCGCGCCGCGCTCGCGGCGACCGGCGCCGTGGTTTTCGATTCGATGACGGACCTGCCCGGGCTGATCCGGGAGCGTCCGGTTCGGACAGGGGAGTCGTGATGCTGGCGTCTCGCCGAGTCGTTCAAGTAGTCTCCAAAAAGCGACGCCGCCCAACAGGGGGCGGCGTCAGCAAGAGGAGAGAGGAGAGACCTATCGCGGCGGGACGGAAGAAACCAGATCAACCGGCCCGCCGGTCAAGCTTTGAGTTAATGCATAACCGCTGCGATCCTTTCCACGGTGCGCTCCGCGGGCGGGGACCAACGTCCGCCCGTCGCAGCGGTTTCGTAACCGTAGAACTCGCGCGCGGGTTGGTCGCGGTAGGCGAAGCCGACCAGCACCAGGTGTCCCGCAACAGTGCGTTCGAAGATCATCCGATTGCCGGTCCCGCGGCTCGACGGGGAGCGGGAAATGTCCGCGAGCATCAGGCCGAGGCAGCGCTTACCGACCCAGATCTCGTTCAGGGTCGTCGCGGGGTTGTAGTCCAACACCTCGCGAACCGACACGGCGCCAGGTCCGTACAATTCACCGTTGAATTCGAACGGCTCCTGGATCGTCGCGCTGACCAAATGTTGTCCGGCGGCCAGTTCAGGAGCGGCCAACGTCGCGAGCAGGACCAGCCCGCCGATCCACCATGAAAGTTTCTTCCAGTTGACTGTCGTCATCACTCTCTCCTTGCGGTACTCGCCGTAACCTAGGGCAAGTCGTGTGCCAACGATCGGGTTTCGGTTCCGTAGTTCTCCTGGCTCCTGGGTGGAAAAACCCGACTGGGCTCAGTTTTCTCGGCATTTGACTCGGCCCGGGTCGCGCCGCGCCGTCCCGGACGCCGCACACGTTTCGCGGGTTTCAAAATTGAACTCGACCGAGCGACAGGTTTTGTCAAGCGTGGGTCGCCAAAGCGCCACTGGATGGCGGCAAGACAGCCGCGCGAGCCCCTTGGAGGATCGATCCGCTGGTACTAAAATGGCGAGCATTAACAAGAAAGGTCTCACATGGAAAAGGTAAGGATGAGTCGGCCGACCGGTCGCAAGGTCTATCGAAAGTCCCCGACGCGCGGGTTAGCCGTGCCCATGCGCGAAATCGAGTTGAGTGGCGGAAACCCGCCGATCCGGCTCTACGACACCAGCGGACCCTATGGCGATCCGGCGACGGAGCCCGAGCCGACCCGCGGACTCGCCCGGTTGCGGCGTCCCTGGATCCTGGAGCGCGGCGACGTCGTCGAACTCGACGGGTCGTCTTCGGCCTACCGCCGCGAGCGCGAGGCCGATGTGGCCGCCGATGCTTTCCGGTTCCCCGAGATCGGCAAGCCGCTGCGGGCCAAACCAGGCCATACCGTGACGCAGATGCACTACGCCCGGCGCGGTGAGGTGACGTCCGAAATGGAGTTTGTCGCGGCGCGCGAGGGGCTCGAGCCGGAATTCGTCCGCGACGAGATTGCGGTTGGGCGCGCGATCCTGCCCAACAACGTGAACCACCCCGAATCCGAGCCGATGATCATCGGGCGCAACTTCCTGGTCAAGGTCAACGCCAACATCGGTAACTCGGCGATCGGTTCGTCGATCGACGAGGAGGTCGAGAAGATGGTCTGGGCGACCCACTGGGGCGCGGACACCGTGATGGACCTCTCGACGGGCAAGAACATCCACGAGACCCGTGAGTGGATCCTGCGCAATTCACCGGTGCCGATCGGGACCGTGCCGATCTACCAGGCGCTCGAAAAAGTCGGCGGCAAGGCCGAGGAACTGACCTGGGAACTGTACCGGGACACGCTGATCGAACAGGCCGAGCAGGGGGTCGACTACTTCACGATCCACGCGGGCGTGCGGTTGTCCTATGTGCCGCTGACGGCCAAGCGCTTGACCGGGATCGTCTCCCGCGGCGGTGCGATCATGGCCAAATGGTGCCTGTCGCACCATCAGGAGAGCTTCCTCTACACGCGCTTCCGCGAGATCTGCGAGATCATGGCCGCCTACGACGTCGGCTTTTCGCTCGGGGACGGACTGCGGCCAGGTTCGATCGCCGACGCCAACGACGAGGCACAGTTCGCCGAGTTGGAAACCCTGGGCGAACTGACGAAGGTCGCCTGGGAACACGACTGCCAGGTGATGGTCGAGGGTCCCGGTCACGTCCCCATGCACCTGATCAAGGAAAACATGGACAAGCAACTCGAGATCTGTGACGAGGCGCCGTTTTACACGCTGGGGCCGCTGACGACCGACATTGCGCCGGGTTACGACCACATCACCTCGGCGATCGGCGCCGCGATGATCGGCTGGTTCGGCACGGCGATGCTCTGTTACGTCACGCCGAAGGAACATCTCGGGTTGCCCGACAAGGAAGACGTCAAGCAGGGCTTGATCACCTACAAGATCGCCGCCCACGCCGCCGACCTGGCCAAGGGCCATCCGCGCGCCCAAGAGTGGGACGACGCGCTTTCGAAGGCGCGTTTCGAGTTTCGCTGGGAGGACCAGTTCAACCTGTCGCTGGACCCGGTCACGGCACGCGAGTACCACGACGCCACGTTGCCCGCCGAAGGCGCCAAGGTCGCACACTTCTGCTCGATGTGCGGGCCCAAGTTCTGCTCGATGGAGATCACGCAGCAGATTCGTGAGTACGCGAAGAACAAGGGGCTCGAGACCGTCGAGGCGATCCAGTCGGGCATGCGCGAAAAGTCGGCGGAGTTCCGCGAGAAGGGTTCCGAGATCTACGTCGAGGGTTGAAGCACGAAGCGGGACCTCCCCCTGCGAGACTCGGTTCCGGTGAACTGACCCGGGATAAGTGTGGTCCCGGCCGCGACTGGCCAAACCGAATCCGGACACCCATGTTTTGCTCCGGAGGAAGAGGATGCGGGCCATTCTGGTCGGAGCCGGTGATCTCGGCTGCGAATTACTAAAGAGGATAGGCGATAGCTGGGTCGTCACCGTCGTCGACCAAGACCCCGAGCGCCTCGCCGCTGCCCAGCAGGTGCGCTCGGTTCCGGTGGTCGAAGGCGACGGATCGAGTCGCATCGTGCTCAAGCGTGCGGGACTCGAACGAGCCGCCGCGGTAATCGCCGCGACCAACGACGACGAAACCAACCTGGAAGCGATTCGGCTCGCCTCGGAAGCGGGCGTGCATCGCATCATCTCGCGGGTCAACGATCCGTCGCGCGCCTCCGAGTTCCGCTCCTGGGGAGCCAGCGTGGTGTTCCCCAAGAGCCTTGCCGCGCGCCAGCTCGAATTGAGTCTCGAGAATAGACGCGTCTCGTCGGTGGCCTTCGCCGAGGGCCGTGCGGAGGCGATGGAGTTTCGCCTCACCGAGGACTCGCCGGTCCGTGGTCGATTGCTCAAGACATTCGGCTCCAGCCCATGGATAGTCGGCGCCATCCTGCGTCGCAACGAACTTGTCATCCCGCACGGCGACACGTGCTTCGAGGCCGGCGATCTCGTGACCGTCGTCGGTGCGAGTTCGGATTTTGCCGAGATGGTTCGGACGTTCACCTCGGGCGAGGGTCGTTTTCCGTTGGATTTCGGAAAACGTGTCGTGTTGCCGATCGAAGGCGAGTCGGACCTGGACATAACCTTCGGCGAGGCGGTTCAGCTGGTCCGCGGCAGCCGCGCGTCTTCCTTGCTTCTGGTGCACCGCGATCCCAGTTTGATCCGTGACGAGGCCAAGGCCGCCGGCGTCCAGAAGACCTTGCAACTTGCCTCGGAACTGGCGGAGGGTGTCGAGATTCGCACACGGGCCGTCAGCAGCAAACCGGCTCGGGTGCTCGGCGAACTCCATGTCGAGGAAAGCGTCGGCGTGATCGTGGTGAGGGGGACGCAGAAGGGTTGGTTCGATCGCCGCCGCGCATTGCGGGCTCCGTCGCTGGTTAGCTGGGCCGGTCGTCCGGTCCTGGTCTCGCGCGGCAGCGCGCCGTACCGGAAGATCGTGGTCCCGGCGCGGCGGACGCCTTCGGGCCGTGCCGCGATCCGTGCCGCGATCGACCTGGCTCGATTCAACAAGGCCGATCTCATCGGAGTGTCGATCGTCGATCCGATCTTCCTTGCCGGTCCGGACGCGGAGAAGGACGCCGTGGCGTCGATGGCCTGGCTCGAGGAAGAAGCCGCCGTGCACGGCGTGCGCGTCGACCCGTTGATCGAGCGGGGTAACCCGGTTCGGTTGCTGCGGCAGATCGCCGACTCGGCCGATCTGATGGTCTTGGGGATCGGTGCGCGGTTGGGCGCACTCGTGCTGAGACGCGGCATCGGCTCGCTCGTCGCCCGCGGGACGTCGAAGTCGGTCCTGCTGGTGCCCGCCTGATCGCTCGATGAACCCCTCCGTTTCCATCCTCGTGCTGGCCGTCGCGGCATTCGTGTTGCCGCTCGTAGCCTCGCAACTGAAGTTGCCCGCCGTTGTGCTCGAGATCCTGTTCGGGATCCTCGCCGGCCCGGCGTTGCTCGGTCTGTTGCACGAATCGGAAACGATGACTTCGATGGCGGAGTTGGGATTCCTGCTGTTGATGTTTCTCGCGGGTTTCGAGATCGATTTTCGCAAGCTGGAGCGCGGCGGTTCGGGGCAGATCCTCGTCGGAATGTCGATCCTGATGCTGACGCTCGTGTTCGCGTGGAAGGCCGGCACGATGCTGGGCCACGGGCCGTTCGTCACGCTGGTGCTGGCCACCACCTCGGTCGGGTTGGTCGTGCCGACGCTGCGCAGCACGGGGCGTTCCTCGACCCCTCTGGGGCAGGCGATCCTCATCGCCGCGCTGCTCACCGATTTCGTGACGTTGATTGCGGCGACGTTGTTCGCGATGATCCGGGAGAGTGGGATCGGCTGGCACCTGCTGGGGTTCCCGCTGTTGTTCGCCGCGATCCTGATCGTGCTGCTGGTGCTCAAACGCCTTGCCTGGTGGTTCCCGGACAAGTTCGAACGCCTGTTCGAGGCCGAGGATCCCGAGGAGATGGGTATCCGTACGTGTCTGTTCCTGATGTTCATCTTCGTCGGCCTGTCGTGGGCGCTCAACGTCGAGGCGATCCTCGGTGCGTTCATGGCCGGGACCGCGTTCGCGTGGGTCTTCCGCTATCGCGGCCACCTGGAACAGAAGCTCAAGGGTTTTTCGTACGGGTTCCTGATCCCGATCTTCTTCATCCATGTCGGTGTGCGGTTCGATGTCGCCGCGCTCAGCCGGCCCGGCGTGTTGACCGGCGCTCTGGTGTTGATCGTGGTCGCGACGGTGATCAAGCTGGCCGCGTCGTCCGTCCTGCTGCTGGTCGGCTTCAGCCTACGCCAGACGCTCTCCGCCGGCGTGCTGCTCTCGGCGCGCCTGAGCCTCGTGATCGCCGTTGCGGAGATGGGCGTGCGTCTGAACCTGCTGAGTCGCGAACTCGAAGCACAGGTCGTGTTGCTCGCCATCGTGACCTCGGTGCTGGCTCCCACGGTGTTTCGCGCGCTGGCGCCGCCGATCGGTGCCGACCCTGCGGTTCCTCAACCCGTCGTCATCTCGCGCTAGCCCCGTCAGACGCTTCGTGAGGGACGCAAACTCCGCCGCATGACGGCGCGCGTCTCGGAGCGGCGCGCGACCTCCTTGAATCCGGCCCTCTCGAACGCGGGGTAAAGTCCGGTGAACGCAAACACGCCGGGCATCTCGTCCGTCTTGGGGATCACCGGGTAGCCCTCGACGATCCTACCGCCGCGTTCACGCACGAAATCGGCCGCCGCTTTCAATAGGGCGACCGACAGGCCGCGCCGGCGGTAGTCCTTGTGGATGAACAGGCACGACACCGACCAGACGGGCCGGTCATCGACGCGTGCGGCGACACGGGAGCGTTCGAGCGACGGGTACTCTTTGCGCCGGGCCACCGCGCACCAACCGACCGCCCGCCCTTCGTGATACGCGAGCACGCCGGGTTCGGCGCCGCGTTGCACGACCTTCTTGAACGCACGTTGGTTCGCGGCGCCCTTGTCGCGTTCCCAATCGGAGCGCTTCTTGACGCGCCACCACATGCACCAGCACCCTGCCACGGCGCCACGCGGTCCGAACAATTCCGCGAAGTCGTCCCATCGATCCGGCGTGAGGGGTTCAAATCGGCACCCGCTGAGTTTGGAACGACTCACCCCGCCGGACTCGTTCCCTTGAGCAGGTGAGGCACAACGTCGCGGAAGTCCTCGGATCGCACGACCGCATCGGCGACCTGCTCGAGATCCTCGCAACGCGGGTTGAACGCAACGGAGAAGCCGGCGATCTTGGCGATCCAGACGTCGTTGGTGCTGTCCCCGACAAAGGCGCAGCGACGCAGCGGGATGCCCTCGCGTAGGGCCAGACCCCGAAGCAGCTCGGCCTTGCCGCTCATGTCGAACGGCGTCGCGCGCCAGTGCGCGATCCGTCCCGCATCGTCGAACCCGATATGGTTGGCGTAGATCTCCTCGAAGGGATGGTCCGGGAAGAGCGTGTGGAGCATCAGGTCCAGCGTGCCCGAGATGACGAACAGCCGGTAGCCGGCATCGCGTAGCGCAAACGTGGCTTCCCGTACGCCCTCGATCAGGCGCAGCGGTTCCATTGCCGCCACCAGATCCTCGCGCCGGGCGCCGGCATCGCGCCAGCTCGTGATGTCCAACGCGACCCACTCGGCGTAGGACAGCCGCCCGGCCTTGTAGTCGGCATACCGCTTCTTGTTCCACTCGGCCGTGCCGGTGAACTTGAGGTTCAGCACCTCCCAGACGGTCATCCCGTCCGGGCCCCGCACCAACGTGCCGTCGACGTCGAAGGCGATCAGGTCGAACGGTCTGGTTCCGGCTGTGGTCATGAGGCAACATTCTACGCTGTGGGACGACACGGATCGTCTTAGTAGACACTAAAGTTGATCACAGCCGTGAAGTAGACCTGGGCCGGCGTGTCGCCCCTTAGTGCGGGTCTACCGCGGTCCACTACAATGACCTCATGCCCGAACTCCCCGAGGTCGAAACGGTTGCCCGGCAACTCGCGTTCGCGCTGAAGGGCCGCACCGTGCGCTCGTTGCGAATCTTCGATCCGTTGCTACGCATACAGCCCTCCCCGCGGCTGAAGGGCCGCAAGGTGGCCAATGTCCGCCGCTCGGGGAAACAGGTGCTCTTCGAGTTCGCTCCGGCATCGCGTTCGGGGAATTCTCTGTGGCTTGCGGTTCACCTGCGCATGACCGGACGGTTGATCTGGGCCCCGGATGCGGCGGCCGAGGCCAAGGAGGATCGCGTGCGCGCCCGCTTCGGTCTGGACCGTGGCGCGCTGTTGTTCGCGGACACGCGTCGGTTCGGGACGTTTCGTTGGTTCAAGGACGAACGCGCGACCGAGCCCGTGGGTGTCGATCCCTTGTCGGCCGCGATGACGGTCGAGCGCCTGGGCGAGATGACCGGCAAGGCGAGGCAAAACATGAAGGCGTTCCTGTTGCGCCAGGACAGGATCGTCGGGTTGGGTAACATCTACGCCTCGGAGATCCTCCACGACGCGCGCATCTCTCCGAGGCGCCGCGCGACGACGCTCCGCCCGACGGAGGTCGCGCGGCTCCACGGCTCGATGCGAAAGATCCTTCGACGGGCGATCGAGAATTGCGGCACGACCTTTTCCGACTTCCAGGACGCTCATGGCATGAGCGGTTCGTACCAGCAATACCTCGGCGTGTACGGCCGGGAGAACGAACCGTGCAACCGCTGCGGCAAGAAGATTCGCCGCATCGTCCAGCAGCAGCGCAGCACCTATTACTGCGGGGGGTGCCAGCGCTAAGGCGTGGATCGCCTCAGACCCGGCCCAACATCCGCGCGAGCACATCGACGCCCGCTCTCACGACGTCCGGCTCGGCGCAGGTGAAGCAGATCCGTACGTGCGTGGGGTACTCGCCGAAGCTGGGTCCGGGGGCGAGGAACAAACCCTGGTCGGCGCAATCTTCGAGGAAGCCGAGCAGTCCGCGATCGTCCAGCCGTTCGCTCACGTCGACGAACAGGAACGTCCCGCCCTCGGGCGCGGGCAGTCCGAGTCGCGCGGCGGCCGCGTCGCCGAGCGCTTGATAACGCGGACGGATGGCATCGACCCAGGCATCGCCGCGTCCGTCGAGCGCCCGCAACGCCGCGAGTTGGGACGCGGTCGGCGTGCTGTAGAAGGCGTGCGTGCTGACCTTGTTCAGGGCGCCCATCACGGCGTCGGGACCCACGACGTAGCCGCAGCGGTTGCCCGCCATCCCGAACGCCTTCGAGAAGGAATGGACCGAAAATGTTTGCTGCGGCGCACGCGCACGGGCGTAGGTGTGCTCGCCACGGTAGACGTAATCTTCGTAAACCTCGTCGGAGATCACCCAGAGTTCGTTCGACACCGCCCAGTCGACCAGCGCATCGACCCACGATGTCGGGAACACCCGCCCGGTCGGGTTGTTCGGTGTGCTGAGGTACAGCGCGACCGTCTTCGACGTGAGCCGTTCGGCCACCGCCTCGAGCGCGGATTCCGGCGAGTCGACCTCGCCGAGGAACGGGACGGCGATCGGTTCACCGTGGAAGCAGCGAACGATGCCGGTGATCAACGGCCAGTACGGCGCCAGGATAAGCACTTCGTCGCCGGGTTCGACGATGCTGCCGATCACGGCGCCCAGCGCACCGGTCGCTCCCGCAGTGATGAGGACTGATCCGTGCTCCGTGGCGACGCCCATGCGCTTGCGCGAGCGCTCGACGACCGCGTCGATCAGGCCCGGCAAGCCTTGCGGGCTGGCGTAACGGTGCATGCCGGGATGTTCGTCGACGGTCAGATCCTGCATCCTGCATCCCGCGGCGGGTTCGAGCCAGGTGTCGCCGACGTGAAGCGGGTAGACGGGTCCCTCGTGTCGGGCCAGCCGTGTCGCGAGAGCCGAGAACACGGCTCCTCCGACGGCGTCGAGCGTCGGCGTGGTTTCAGGGAAACGCGGCATCAGAACAGGCTCTGTTGTCCGGATTCGTTACGTTTATCGGGAACCGCGGTCGTCGCAGCGGTCGTCGGGACGACGACTCTCCGCCCATGCCGTAGCAACCAGATTTCGGTCCGCGGCAATTCGGCGAGGTCGAGTGCTGCGCGCACCACTCGTGCGTAGACCGACAACTGGCCGGCGTAGCGCTCCCGAAGCGCGTCTTCGTCGGACGTGCGATCCGTCTTGTAGTCGGCGACCACGTACGCATTATCCTCGCGGTAGACCAGATCGATCGACCCGCGCCAGCAGGTGCCATCGTCGTCGCGTAGCAACAACGCAAGCTCGCGCGCCACGATATCGAGCTTCCCGAAGCGCGCTCCCAACTCGGAGCCGTGGAAACCGGCCAGTAGTTCGGCGACCTCCGAGCGCAACGCCTCGTGCTCGATCCCGAGTCGGTCCGCCTCGGTTCGGGCCAACTCCGCGGCGCCTTGGCTCAGTGTTTTGGGATCCGCACCGTCCCAGAACTCGAGCGCGAGGTGTAACACGCGGCCGGTCGCCAACCCGATCTCCCGGCCCTCGCCGCGTTCGACGCTGCGTTCGGGCTCGTCCTCGTGGCCGACCGAACTCGGTGTGCGGAACGGCGGCGTCGCCTCGCGGAGCAGCGCTTCCCGCGCTCCGTCGTAAGCGGCGACGGCGTCGAGGTAACGAGTCGGTTGCGCATGATCCTCGATCGACGTGGCCGCGGGCGGTTTCACGATGCGATGACGCACGGTCCCCGCGGACAACGTGGTGTCGTCGGCCGGAGGCGCGGCCGGATCGTAGCCCCAAGCGGCCAACGTGTCGTACCAGCGCGTAGGTTTGTCTTTCTTCCCCGGAGACGAGATCAACACCAGGCGGTTACGCGCGCGTGTCAACGCAACGTAGAGCACCCTGGTTTCCTCCGACTCTTCGTGTTTCAGGTGTTCGAGGTGATGCCGGATCCAGGCGGCGTTCACGGCGGTCTTGCCCTGCTGCGCGGCGAGCCGGGTCGTCCCATCCGCAGTGCGCAAGACGGCGAAGCGCAATCCCACGCCGTGCACGTTAGGGCGCTGCCGCGCCAGATCGGGGAGCAGCACCCAGTCGTTTTCGAGGCCTTTCATCTTGTGGATCGACGTGATGCGCACGGCGTCGGTATCGTCGTCGGAGAGCGGGGATTCGGCCTCGAGTTCGGCCAGACCGCCTTCTCCGATCTGGGCAACCAGGTCTTCGAGCGAGAGGTGCCCGTCGCGCGTCAGCGTGCTGGCCGCGGCGACCAGCTTGTGCAGGTTGGCGACGCGTTGCGCGCCCTCGAACGCGGCGGCGGCGAGCGGGAGCAACAGCACGCGTTCGACGATCGTGCGCACGGCGGCATCCGGCGGCAGGTCCCGTGTGTCGTCGTGCAGTTCGCGGAGCAACGCGAAACAGGTCGTGATGCGCGGGCACGACTCCGCGACGGTGTCCCCGCTCTCGTTGCGCCAGTCCCAGCGCCCCCCGGCGGCGGCCCAGCTTGCGAGTTCAGTGTCGGAAACGCCGCCCGCGGGGGAGCGCAGGAAGGCCAGCAACGCCGTCGCGTCGGACGGTTGGGCCAGCGTGCGCAGGACCGCGAGCGACTGCTTGATCTCCGCCCGCTTGATGAAGTCCTTGCCCCCGTCGACGACGAATGGGATGTCGCGCTCACGCAATGGCCGCAAGTACGTCGGGATGCTGGCGA
>Ga0209988_10001164_pt1 | contig 17005 bp, 12 predicted proteins | sample N075metaG_FD_183115 | JGI IMG/M metagenome (GOLD analysis project Ga0209988, IMG submission 183115) | Deep subsurface microbial communities from Kermadec Trench to uncover new lineages of life (NeLLi) - N075 metaG (SPAdes) (version 2) | ecosystem: Environmental > Aquatic > Marine > Ocean trench... | reverse complement strand
TCGGCGAGCACGAACAGGAAGTCGAGAATGTCCACGACACCGTCGGAGTTCACATCCGCCGGCCCGCCGGGCTGCCCCCACTGGGCCAGCACCTCCAGGAAGTCGTTGATGCCCACGACGCCGTTACCGTCGATGTCCGCCGGACAAACCACCTTTGTTCCACCGGATACGACCAGCGCAAAGTCGGCATCGATCTGCGGGGTCTCGACGTGAGCATCCTCGACAATCTCGACGCCGATGACCTCGATCGTCCACACACCGGCCACCGGATCCTCGATCCAGACATTCTCGATCGTGTCCACCTTGGTGGAAAGACCGTCGGGCATCGAAACGTTTCCGTCGCGAAGACCCTGGTTGCCCCAGTACAACGCTCCCGACGGCGAGAGCACTCTAAGGTTGAGGTCGTTGACCCGCGCCGACGAGGAGCCCGGGTTGCCGGGCGGATCCATGAACGCCATCGTGACCCGCAAGCTCGGCTCGCCCTCGACGACGTTCACCGTGTACGTGATCGTCTGGAAGCTTTCGAGCAGGTCTTCCTCGTTCACGATGAACATGTTGTCACGCCGGTCATAGAGGTTGGCCACGTTGGGCACGCCCCACCCCTGGTGCGTCCGGGTGAGGTCGGCATTGGAGCCGTTGAAGTTGTAGGGCTCCGCGCTGTTGGCCATCAACGCCCTGGCGGTCGACATGTGCGGACGGTTTTCAAAGACGGTCCCCTCCGGATCGACGTCGTTGCCGAAGATGCCGTCGCTCCACATCTGGAACAGCAGGCCGAAGTGGCCGGCGGACACGGGGGTGGCGGCACTGGTGCCACCGAACGAGCTGGTGTAGCCGCCGGAGTTGGACGTTGTGAGGATGGAGTCGTACCAGTAGGCGAAGTCCGGCTTGATCCGCCCGTCCTGGGCCGGTCCGATCGAGCCGGCACCACCCCAGAAGTCGTCGGCCCGATTCAACGTGTTGAGGTGTCGAATGCCGCCTATGGAGACGACGTTCTTGGCCCAGGCGCTGACGTCCGAGCTCTGGTTCCCGGTATTCGCCTGGGCCTGCAGAATCACCAGGTCACTGTCGAAGATGATCAGGTCCATGAGCGCCGACGCGGTGCCGTAGATCGTCGTGCAGCAGGAGCCCCAGCTGTTGGTCTGGAAGACGGCGTTGTACGGGGCCTCCAGCAACTCCAGTGTGTGCGCGTACCGATCGCCGAGGCCGGTGAAGGACGAGAAGATGCCCTGGGCGTCGGGAATCAGCCCGCGGCCGCTGGGGTTGCCGGTGCCATCGCCGAAGACGCACCCGTAGACGGACGTGCCGTGCGATGAGTTGGAGTTGTTACTGGCGTGCAACAGGGGGGGATTGGTCCACGCCTGGTGCGACAACAGCAGCCCGCTGTCGATCACCTCGGCCCGTACGCCGAGACCGGTGTAACCCGCGAGGTTCTCGATCTCGGCGGCCCCACCGTCGATCCGGACGTTGTTGAGGTAGGACTGCGGCGGGAAGCGACGGTCCACGTACAGCACCTCGTCCATCCGGACGACGTCCATCAACTGCTGCCGGGTCAATGTCACGCTCATGAAGTGACCGTGCGGCGAGAGCGGCTCGACTCTCCCGCCGGCGGCCTGGATGCGATTCGCCACGATCTGCTTTTCACCGATCCCGGCCCTCGTCACGTGCATGTTGTAGTCGCGGCCCGTCTCGTCGAGTTCACCGGACTCGATCGCGTCGATGATGGCCGGCTCGAGCCGGAACGCCGGGGCCAGCGCGCCAACCCACCGCACGAACGGCATCGCCTCGACATCGGCCCTCGCCGGTGGATCCATCCGGACGACATGACTGTTATTGGGGAGGAACGAGAGCACCTCGCCGCCGGCCCCGCGAACCGCCTGGCCATACGCTTCCAGCGGATGCGTCAGGTACTGGACGATGTAGAGTCGTTCGCCCGCCCGGGCCTCAAGGCCCGCTTCGATCGCCGGTTCCTGGGCCAGCGGATCGAAGTCACCGTGGTGCAGCTTGAGAGCATACGACGTTGCGCGGGCCTCGGAGAACTCGCCGCCCAGGCTGATCGCGTAGTAGGGCACGCTGTGGCCGGTTTCGTCCACGTCATTCCACAGCTTCAGCATGACGTCGGAGCCGGGGACCGAGACGAAGGTTGGCTCGGCCGGTGCGCCGGCGCCGAAAGACGTGCTTCCTGCCGCCATCATCGACACGGCTATGACCGTGGTTATCTGGCAGGCCGCAAACATCGGGGACTCCTCCGTACCTGGGCGTATACAGCGACACGGAATGATCTCCGTGCAATGCATCGCGATTGAATCCCCGGTTGGAAACTGGCTCCGTGGCCCGCATTGTATAGCGAGTCGGAAGCCGATCCACCACCGCCGTTGATGCCATCGAGCGACAGTTCAGGGGCCGCGGTGGGCCCTATTGCGTTTTGAGGATCTCATACCCTGCCTCGTCACACTGGCTGGCCCCAGCGACGGGCGGTGGTCATCGCACGGTTTGCGTGGCACCGGCGTCGGCGACCTCGATCTCGGCCGGGCCCGCATGTAACCGTGCATAGCTGCGCCAGAACACGAACGTGTTGCAGAGCTCTGAAACCCGGCGCCCGTCGAGGAACATGGCGGGCGTCCCGGTGACACCGAGCTCATGGGCAAGGGCAATGTCGTCGCCCACCAGCCGGTAGACGCGGTCAGAATTCATCTGTACCGCAAGGCGCTCCGGGTCCAGGCCGATTTCACCGGCGAGTTCGCGGTACACGTCGTCGTCGAGTTCGCCCCGCCGAGCGAACAGCAGGTCGCTCATCCGGCGAACAGCCTCCTCGCCACCCTGCAGACGAGCTGCTTCGGCGACGCGGGCGGCTGCGCAGGCCTGCGGATGGATTGATCCGGCCACATTGGTATTGCAATCGCTGCACAGCGGGTAGTGCCGTAGTTGCACATCGATCCTGCCGCCGAACAGCGCGACGATACCGGTCTCGATCGTCTGGGCGTTGCAGTAGCACGCCGGGCACTGGAAATCGGTGAACACGACGAGCCGCGGACGGCCGTCGACGAGGATCTCGGTTTCGCGCAGCGGAATCTCGTGCCGCGGCTGGGCGAGGAATTCGCGTTGAAGAAACTCGGTATCACGCTGCAATGACGTCACCAGCGTCTCGAACGGCAACAACCGGTTGCGTTCGTCGCGATGTATCAGGTTGTCGTGTCGATACAGCCAGAGACCGGCAACCACGGCGAGCGCGACCGCCAGTGTGGTCAGGGCCTCGCGGGTGGTGAGCGTGAGACGTGCAAGCAGTTCCGGGGCCGGGGACGGGGGCACGGTCGTCTGGGCGTCTGCGTCCCGTCGGCAGGCGAGTTGCCACACGGCGGCGACCAGCAGCACGTTGATCACGTGAACGGCCAGACACAACAGGCACCACGGCGATGCCCCCACCGCCATGAGCCCGACGAACAGCGCCGAGATCGACAAGCTGCCGAAACCGATGCGAAGCGGCAGTTGATGCCAGGGACGCCCGAACCGTCGCGGTCCTCCGAGCAGGCCGAACCAGACGCCCATGAACACGAAGTAGGCCAGCCCCAGGAACGCGACCGGTACCTTGACACGCCGGACGAGCGTCGAGAAGTCGCGTGTCGGGATGGGCACCGGAATCGTGAACTCGCTCCAGCGGCTCTCGAGGGCGGCTCGACATCCGGTGCCGGTCGTGGCCTGACAGACCCTGGCCAGCAACCCGTCGGTGACGCCGGCGTGCTGCCTGACAAGGTCACCGCTGATCCACGCGCCGGCGAGGCAAAGAAGCATGATGCAGATGAGGATGACGCGGGACCGCTTCATGGATTCGTCGTCCGGGTCGGCGATGGCCGGTTCATCGACTTATCGGTCCGGTGGTCGGTCGTCTTTAAGGGTTCGCCGTCAACGCGATCATTTGCCTGCCGCACGGGGCGCAAAAAAAGAGCTGTCAGCGATCAGTTGCCAGCCGTCAGCCGTCGGCAACCTGCCTTGGACTGACACCCGACCACTGACTGCTGACAGCTGATCGCTCTGGGCCGCTGCACTCAGCCGGAGTGCGCTGCGTACGAGCTGCCCACGTGCTTCTTCAGGTGCTTGTCGATGACCTTGGTGAGCTTGGCAGCCGTACGCTTGGAAAAGCCGTCGTGGCGGTAGATCACCTTGCCGTTGACGCCAATCACGAGGAACGTCGGCATTTGATCGACCTTGTATTTCCGGGCGACCTCGGTGCCGTTGAGCATGACGCCATAGGTGTAGCCACGCTCGAGCATCCACTGCTGCGGATCGCCTTGCTCCCACGAGCTGACCACCATCACCTTCACGCCGTGCGGGCCGAAGCGCTCCTGCAGTTCCTGCATGAACGGGGCGGCCTCTTTGCACGGATCGCACCAGGTATTCGAGAAGCTGATCACGACGATCTGGCCCTTGTAGTCAGAGAGTTCGCGGATCTCGCCCTGGGAATCGGTGAACTTCCAGTTGTTCGTTTTGGTCGAGCAGGCGCTCAGGCCGCAGAAGAGGCCGAGGCCGAGAACGCCCGCCAACGTACGCGTCACGATCCGCTGCATGTTTCTATCCTTCTCCTAGAGTTCAGCTATGCAGTGGATCGCATCGGCAGGATAAATCGGTGACTTGATGCCGAGACCCCGACGGAGCAATCCCGCGACCTGGCGACGAAGGGGAGCACGGGCGAACCGACCGATAACAGAAACAACGACTAGCCCGGATTATGCATGAAGCTTCGTCGTGGGTGGTCCGAAACGCCTTGAATCGTGCGTCGTTGAGAACCCGTACCGCTGCGGCCTCTCGCGCACGGCGCTCCCCTGGCGAGGCAAGCCGGGCCGAGGTGTCCGAGCGTGCTCCGAAGGCGTATTCCCGATACTTCAAGGAGCACACTCGGACACCCCGGTTCGGATCGCCCGCCAGCGGCGAAGCTTCATTCATAATCCGGGCTACCGGCTGCGGACCGTCGAGCCGCCGTACTCGGCGCGATCACCGAGATCCTCGGCAATCCGGAGCAACTGGTTGTACTTGGCGTTGCGATCGCTCCGGCATGGGGCCCCCGTCTTGATCTGGCCGCAATTGGTGGCCACGGCGATATCGGCGATGGTCGTGTCCTCGGTCTCGCCGGAGCGGTGGCTCATGACGGCCGCGTATCGGTTCCGCATCGCCAGGTTGACCGTCTCGAACGTCTCACTGAGGGTGCCGATCTGGTTGACCTTGATGAGGATGGCATTCGCGCACCGCTCGTCGAGGCCGCGTTGGAGGATCCTGGTGTTGGTGACGAAGATGTCGTCACCGACAAGCTGCACCCGCTTGCCCAGTCGCTCGGTCAGCTTGGCCCACCCGTCCCAGTCGTTCTCGGCCAGCCCGTCCTCGATCGAGCGAATGGGGTACCGCTCGCACCAGTCGGCCCACGTGTCGATCAACTCGTCCGTAGTTACAACACGCTTGGGATCGCTCTTGAAGAAGCAATACCCGCCGCCGCCGTCCTTGAGCTTCGTCGCGGCGTTGGCCAGCTCGCTCGCGGCCGGATCGAGCGCGATGAAAATCTGGTCGCCCAACGAATACCCCGCCTTGTCGACGGCCTCCTCGATGAGCTTGAGCGCGTCCTCGTTGTCGTCGAGGTCCGGGGCAAACCCGCCTTCGTCCCCCACCGCCGTGCACAGGCCACGGTCGGTCAACACGTCGCGAAGCGTGTGATAGATCTCGACACCCGCCCGCAACGCCGCCGGGAAATTGTCAAAGCCCCATGGCTGGATCATGAACTCCTGGAAATCGATAGTGTTGTCGGCGTGCCGACCGCCGTTGATGACGTTGAACATCGGCGCCGGCAGGACGCGCGCTGATGTCCCGCCGAGATACCGGTACAACGGCTGGTTGGTGGCCTGGGCCGCGGCGTGCGCCACCGCCATCGACACGCCGAGAATGGCGTTGGCGCCGAGGCGAGCCTTGTTGGCCGTACCATCGAGTTCGACGAGCAGGGCATCGATCATCTCCTGCTCGCGAGCATCGAGACCGACCAGGTTGGGGCGGATCGTGTCGTTGACGTTGGACACTGCGGTCATGACGCCCTTGCCGCGATAACGACCCTTGTCGCCGTCTCGCAGCTCCACCGCCTCCAGCTCACCGGTGCTCGCGCCCGATGGGACCGCCGCCCGCCCGGTCGCCCCGCCGGCGAGCGCAACCTCGCACTCAAGCGTCGGGTTGCCTCGTGAATCAAGAATCTCACGAGCGTGGATGACTTCGATTGTCGCGGTCATGGTGGTGAATGGTACTTTCTCAGTCCGGCGCCGGGAATCGCGGTCGCTCACCCGCAAGCACCGCTGCCACGTCGCGTACGACCCAACTCATGTTGTGGTCCGCTTTCCGGGTCGACGCCGCCATGTGCGGGAACAGCTGCGCGTTTGGCAGGCCCAGGAGCGGGTAGGTCGCGTCGAAGGGTTCGGGGTCGTGAACGTCCAGCAAGGCAACGGCACCGGGGTGGCCCCGGAGGAACGACGCCAGCGCCAGACTATCCACAACAAATCCACGGCTCGCGTTCACGAATATGACGTCGGGCTTCATGCGATCGATCAGGCCGGAACCCACATACCGGCGGTTGGCTTTCCGCCCGTCGACGTGGATGCTCAGCACGTCAGCGTCCTCGAACACCCGCTCCACTGGCTCTGGCGACGCCCCGTGGCGATCCCTGGGCGGGATTTCGACCAGATCGTGGTACAGAACCCGCTGGAAGCCGATCGCGGCGGCCACCTCGGCCAGGCGACGGCCGATCCGCCCCAGCCCAAGCACTCCCAGCGTCATGTCGCTCATCTGGGGCCGATCGGGGCGCCGCGCCCGAAGCCGTTTCCAGGTCTCCAGGGGCACCGCCTCCTCAAGCACCGCCCCTGGCCGCACTACGGCCGCAAGACGGGCGATCACGAACTCTACAACGGCTTGGGTGTTGGCCTCAGGCGTATACACGACCTCGATGCCGCGGGCCCGACATGCAGCGACGTCGATGTTGTCAAGCCCCGCTCCCGCCCTTCCAACGACCTTCAGGGCCCTGGCGTTTTCCAGCAGGTCTACGTTCACGATGGTGTACGTGCGTACGACAAGGCCTTGAGCGGCCTCCAGCGCGGCACTGAAACGCGGATCGTCGGGTGAACATCGGACCAACGTACACTGCTCACCAAGCCACGCCGCGGCGTCCTCAGCAAGATGCTCCGTCTGGATGACCGTGGGCGCGTCGCTCACCTGTTCCCGAACGGTAGCGCGCCGCGCTGAACCGTTATTGGGAAAGTTCTATTTTTTGGGAACGCCTGCGGCGCTGTCCCGCGACGTCACTCCCGATTGACAGCGCTCCCACGCGTGCTACATTCGTTCAAACCGGCTTGCACACAGGAGGTGTTCATGAACAAGGGCCAGCTCATTGACAAGGTCGCCATCGAGCTCGGATCGACGAAGACCGCAGCGAGTAAGGCGATCGAGGCCGTCATCGCCTGCATCTCGGAAGGGATCAAGGACGACAGCGGCGTGACGATCTCCGGTTTCGGGACCTTTTCGAAGAAGCTCCGCGCAGCGCGCACCGGCGTCAACCCCGCAACGGGACAACCGATGCAGATCAAGGCATCCAGGACCGTCGGATTCAAGCCGAGCCAGGCTCTGAAGCAGAACGTCGACTGAGGTCGATCACCCGCACCGTTTCGTGGTGCGCGCCATGGGGCCGAAGCGTGCTGTGCACGAGCACGATCGACTCGATGATGAACGGCGCCACACTGAGCGGTACTTCGATCGGCGCAACCTTCGCCGCTGGATGGAGCCGACACAGCGTCAGGTGCGGGCGGTACCGGTTCCCGGCATCGTGACGCGGGTTTCGCGCCAGACGCGTCACCAGACGCCGGTGCAATTCCATCAGCGCGGCAGGCCGATCGGTTTCGGCGGCGACGAGCCGAACCGGCGGACGATTCGGAAGCATGATCAGCTGACACGGCGTCAACGCGAACGAATCCATGCCCCGGGCCGCATGGCAGACCGTTTCTGTGATCGCATCGATCTTCGCCGTCGGCGTTTCACCGATGAAGTGCAGCGTCAGGTGCACCTGCTCCGAGGGGACAAGCCTGTTGGGCGGCAAGTCGAGCCGCCCCAGCGCAGCCAGCATCGCGACGGCGGTCTCCGGCGGCGGGTACGCCGCCACGAACAGCCGCACGTTCTTCGGCGGGCGTGACGCGGACATACGCTCCACATTACAGGATGACGCGGCGTCTCCGTATGATGCGGCACATGGATGAACGCCAGGAAACGTTCGCTGGATTCAAGGTGCCCGACCCCGGGCGGATCCGCAAAGTCCACCGGTGGCTCGCGGACAACGGTCACCTCGACACTTCCGAGCGCCCCGTCTCCGTGCTCGAGCTCGGATACGCGACCGGCGGCCTGCTCGATCAACTCGACGCGGGCGGCGATTTCCGAAAGTTCGCGCTCGACCTGCACGAGCGCAAGCCCGGTCCCGGCGTCACGTTCTTCCAGCACGACTGCAACGAGGACTTTGACTTCGCCGAAGGCATGGTGTTCGACGTCATCTTCGCCGGCGAGATCATCGAGCACATCTACCACGACGACCGGTTCCTCGCCCGACTGCGCGAGCTCCTCGCACCCGACGGGGTGCTCGCCCTGACGACCCCGAACCTCTTTTTTGCCGTCAACAGGCTGGTTATGCCCTTCGGGCGGATGCCCTACTTCGCCTGGGAGCCGTACCACTACCACTTCTACAGCAAGGCCACCCTCACGAAGCTGTTCACCGACGCCGGGTTCAAGGTCCGACGCGTCACATCGTCACACGTGCTGATGTCGACCCGCCGCAACCGGCTGATCGGGGGGGTGTGCGAACGGCTCGGTGACGTGTTCCCGTCGCTCGGCGCGCACCTGATCGTCTTCGCGGAGAAATAGGGGACAGACCCCTTTTTTTTCTACGCGTAGCTGTGCAGCCCGACGATCACGAAGTTGATAAAGATCCAGTTGAACAGCATGACCACGAAACCGGCCATCGCGAGCAATGCCGTCCAGAGCCCCTTGTCGCGAACCTTGAGACGCACGTGCACCAGCAGGGCGAGGATGATGAACGTGTTGAGCGCGAAGACCTCTTTCGGGTCCCATCCCCACGGTCGGCCCCACGAATGATCCGCCCAGATCGCGCCCATCACCAGGCCGGTCCAGAGCATGATGAAGGCGAGCTCCATCAGCACCATGGTGGCGCCGTCAAACACCTGTCCCGGTGAACTGCCGGAGTCGCTGAGGTACGACTGCCCGTCCGGCTTCTTGAGGATCAGCGTGCCGGCGCCGCCGACACGGACGTAGTCCGCCGCGCCGCCCCCGATCCGGTAGACGAGGTAGATCCCCGCGGACACGGCCGCCATGCTGATGAGCGCATAGCTGAAGATGATCACGTTGGTGTGAATGTAGAGCCAGACGTCGTGCAGCACCGGCATCTTGTTGGAGATGTTCGCGTTGAGCTGCACGGGCAGGAAGTGAACGCACATGAGCGCCACCATCGATGCGACGCCGCTGCCGAGCGCAAACAGGCTCCGCATCGCGGTTCGACGCACGAAGACCTCGAGGAAGATCGCCAGGCACCCGCCGAACCACACCGAGGTCGTCACCGCCTCGAACATGTTCGAGTTCGGCCAGCGCCCCGACACGTACCACCGCAGGACCAGCGCGAACGTGTGCAGACTGAAGGCGATCGCGAACACGGTGAGTCCCGCCACCCGCGCCGGCCGCCACCCGTACGCGATCGACATGAGCAGCAGCACGACGCTGAGCAGGTACACCAGCCAGACCCAGGTCATGTTCTTCGCCCGGAAGTACCAGGTCTCCCAGGCCAGCCGGTCCTGGTCGGGATACAGACCGGCGTTGACCAGGGGGAGCAGTTCGGCGATCTGCGCCGCGGCGGCGTTGACACCCGCCGTATCCCCGGTCCGCCACGCGCTCGCCAGCGTCGTCCACCCCGCCAGCACCTGCCCGGCCCGGTCGGCATCGGTGCCCGCGGTGACCGCCCCCGACCGCAGCTGCCGGTCCAACTCGTCGATCGTGATCCAGGGATCGTCGACGCCGCCTCCCGGCGGTGGCACGATCCGCAGGTTGCGTCGTAGGACCTCCGGCTGCATGACGCCCAGCGCCGAACGGATCTGCCCGACGGCCGAGGCCGTCCTGATGAGATCACGCTCCTTGACCGCCAGCAATTCCTGGACCCGGCTGTCCAGCAGCATCTCGGCGGAGATCAGCCCGGTCCTGACAAAGTGGCCCATACGGCCATCGAACGTCCGGAACACCTCCGCCTCGCGCCCGGCGGCCTGCGCGGGGGTCAGCCCGCCGCTGCTCGCCATGGCCCGCAGCGATTCGTCCAGCGATCGACGCAACGCTTGCCCGATGTCGCCACGCATCGGCTTGTTCCTGACATAGACGATGTCGGCGTCGACATACGCCTCCGGGTTGAACATGAGATCCAGGTAGCTCATGCCGTCGGGGTTGCCCCCGATGGCGTGCGGGCCGGAGACAAAGAACATCATCGAACTGGCAAACGAATCGAACGACTTGAGCCGGCCATCCTCGTACACCGAGATCCGGCCCAACGGCTTGAGGTCGAGCTGCCTCGCGAACGCCGCGCGGGCCTCCAGTGCCGGCGACACCGCCGGCTGCGAAGTGCGGTGCCGGTAGACGATCGACATGATCAGCAGGACCGTCAGTGCTGCGGCGCCGCCCGAGACCAGGACCATCCGCCGCGTCATGACTGCTCCTCCAGCGCGGAGACCGGCTCGGCCACCCTGCCGGCCGGATGTGCGGCGGCACCGCCCGCTTCTCGACGCTCGGCCGCAACCTGCGCGTAGACCGCCTGACGCTGTTTCCGCTTGATAAACGGCTTCACATAGAACGCGTAGATCATTCCGGTCACGGCCACGCAGCACCCCAGCAGCATGATGTTGACACCGTGACGGTTGCCCACGCCGAGCACGGTGTAGTTCAGACCGGCGTAGCCCCGCTCCGGATCGGGCGGGTCCCACTGCGCCTGGAAGTACGACAGGCCGCCATACGTGCGTGGATCGTTGACCGAGACCGCCAGCGCGTCGCTCCAACCGTCGTCCTGGCGGAACCGGATCCAGCTCGTCCAGTTGAGCACCGAGATGTTCTGGCCGCTGTACCCGCCGGTGTGCGTCTGCATTTGAAAATCGTCGAGTACGACCGGCGCCGGCAGCGCCCGCCGCTGCCGGCTGAACATGAAGTCGATGCGGCGGCCGTCCGGCAGTTCCATACGAGTCGGTTCGAACTTCGCCAGGCCGAAGCTCCGGAGGGAGTCGTTGAACGGCCAGTGGTGGAATCCCAGCCAACTCGACCAGCCGTCGGGCATCTCGACCTGGATCATCGACATCCGCGCCCGCACGTCCTTGTTGCGCTGACGCATCGGGACGATCGCAGGCCTGGTCTGGAGCGTCGTGTACGGCGAGTACTCGCTGACGGTGAGGGCGATCGCGTCGGAGACGCTGGCCGGCCGGCCGATCTCCAGCGGTTCGACCCGCGGGGCCCCTGGACCGAAGCTCAACACCAGACGCAGCTGTTCTTCGGCCGGCCCGGCCGCGATCGTGATCGGGGCGGGCCCGATGCGGGGCTTGTACCCCATCACGATGCCCTCTTCCAGCGGTATCGACTGCCCGTGACCGGCGGCTATGTCGATCTCGTCGGGCAGGTCGCGGGTCTTCGTCGGGTCGTCGCTCACCCAGCGCACCCAGGATCGTTGCGGTGTGCGGATCTCCACGACCGCGACCGAGATGACCTCGCCAGTGGGCAGTTGCAGCCCGTCGTGCAGGTTCTGCACACGCCACTCGTACTCGGTGCCTTCGATCCGCGTGAACGGCAGGATGGGATCGATGTCCGAGGGGTTGCGGATCGGGAATTCTTCGAGCGTGGACGCCTCGGCGACGGCGATCGTCAACATCGGCGGGCGGACATCCAGCAACTCGTCGAAGTCCGCTTCGGTGTCCATCCACTCGAAGACCAGCCGTCCGCCGGGCTCCATCCGCTCGACGGGATCAAGCGCGACAAGCTGGTAGTCCTGGTCGCGACCGCTCGTCGAGCTCACGCGCACCCGGACGACCGGGTCGAAGATCGACCCGCCCTTGCGACGGCGTGTTTCCGTGACCGCGTACCGCAGGTAGCTGTTCACGTTGAGCGTGACATCGGGCAGTGGATCCGCGGGATCAACAGGTTCCACGGCGACGTGCAGCGGCCGCTTGCGGACCAAGGCGCCGCCCGTGGGAAGCCACACGTCGTTCAAGTCGGCAACGTAGTCGTTATAGAGCGGCAGACCGTCGATCGGTCGCTCGATCCACGGACCGGTCGGGCCATCGGCCGGCACCTCGCGCAGGTACAGCGCCCAGCTCTTGACGATATCGTTGCTCAGGTAGAACCACGGCTCCGGCGAGTACTCGATCGCCAGGTGGAGCTGGTCGTCCACGATGGCGTTGCCGGTGACTTTCTTGGCGCGGTTCCAGGGCGGACCGGGCTCCGTCGCCGGGATCAGGTCTTCGGTGTACTGGGGGTAGCCGGCGAGCAGCTGCCGCATGAAGACCTGGTCGCGGCTCTCGACGAACACGTTGACGCTATAGGTGCGTTTGCCGGCGTCGTCACCGGACAGGATCTCCCAGTCCGGGTCGATACTTGCAATCCGCAGCTTGTAGGGCCGCTCGGGCGGGCCGAGCTCGACACTGTTGCCCGGCATCGCGATCAGCGAGACGGGGTCCGCGCCGGGAACCGTCACGGTAATCTGCCGCCGGACGACGGGGGCGTCGCCCTCGACCTTTGTACCGAAGTACAAGAAGCAGCCGCTTGCCAGCACGATGATCCCGCTGTGGATCATCCAGACGCCGTAGTTCACGGGTTTGAACGGGATGCGACGCAGCGTGGTCGTCACGAGCGTCACGCAGATGAGCACGATCACGAGGTTGAACGGCCACCAGCAGAACCATTCGAACTCCGTCATCTCGAACGCCGGCAGCTGCCGCAGGTGGAAATGACCCGTCCGCGGACTCCAGAGCCCGGCCGAGCCGACGGCGCTGTACAAGAAGAGGATCGTCAGCAGGGTCACTCCGGTCCAGACGCTGCTGAATACGGCCAGCAGCAAACCGAGCGGGTTGCGATTGCGAGTATGCATGGACATGTCGGGTCGAATACTAGGGTGGCACGGCCGAGCGAGCGAGAGCGAGGTCGCCCGTGTCTTCGCACGTCAAACCACGGGCGAACTCGCTCTCGCTCGCTCGGCCGTGCCACCCCTAGTCTCAGCGGACCGTAAGCATATCCCGGTACCGGTAGATCGTCGGCGGCTCCACCCGCAGGAACGTCACCGACACCTCATCGAGAGGTTTGAGGGATTCGACCAGCTCGCCCAGCTCGTCGAGCGTCGTCGGGTAGTAGCGGCCCAGCGCCACGAGCACGTCACGCGAGCGCATGCCGATCTGCCGGGCCGGGCTGTCCGGGTCAATCTCCACGATCACGAAACCGCCGCCCCGCGGCAAGCCCAGGTTCTGTGCGAGCTTGGCGGGCAACGGCCGAACCACGACGCCAAGACGCTGCCGGACGAGGCTCGGCGCATCGGGCCGGGGCCGTTCGCGCAGTTCCAGCGACGTCCGGTACGTCCGGCCGCCACGGACAAGCTCCAGACGCAGTTCGTCACCCGGTTGCATGCCGATCAGCGCGATGTGAAAGTCGACGGCCTCCTCGACGGTCTCGCCGTTCACCTTCCGAAGGATGTCGCCGGGCTCGATGCCGGCGCGTTCGGCGGCCGAGCCCGATCTGACAGAGTCGACACGCGGCTCGACGGCCGCGATCAGACGCAACCCGCTGTCGATCCGGTACCGCCGCTCGACGTCGAGCAGTTCCGGCAGCAGGCGACGCAGCTGATCGACGGGAATCGCAAAGCCGATGTTCTGGGCGTCGCCACGAATCGCCGTGTTCACGCCGATCAGCTCGCCGAGGACGTTCAGCAGCGGCCCGCCGGAGTTGCCGGGGTTGATGCTCGCATCGATCTGGATCAGCCCGCTCATCACGAGGTCATGGTCAAAGACGAGATCTCGGTTGACCGCACTGACGACGCCCGCCGTCACGGTGTGCTGGTACCCGAACGGGTTGCCGATCGCGATGACCGTCTCACCGATCATCAGGTCGTCGCTGCGCCCGAACGCCAGCGTCGGCAGCGGCCGCGGCGGATCGATCTTCAGGATCGCCACGTCGTTCTCGCGGTCGCTGGCGACCACGGTCGCGTCGTACTCGCTGCCGTCAGCGAACGTCACCCGCCGGTCGGTGGACCGGGCCACGACGTGGGCGTTCGTGACGATGTAGCCCTCTGGATGGATCACGAACCCGCTTCCGACACTCGTCCGCTCCAGCCGTCGCGGGTGCGCCCGCCTGCGGCCGAAGAGCCGGTCGAACCGGTCACGGACCTCGACGACCTCGGTGGAGGAGATGTTGACGACGGCATCACGCGCGGCCTCGAAGACCACGACGACGGGGGTTCGCCGCAGAGACCGCTCATCAGCGGGCTGGCCCGCCAGGGGGGCTGCAGCCAGCACCACGAGGAGCCCCCCGGTCAACAAGAGCCGCATTCGCATCGCTGGACCTCCCAAAGCCGAATGATAGATACCGCGCGAGGGATCACCGCGCGCGTTCCACCAATGAGATGCGCCCCATGGTCCCCCGTTGCATCGGAACAGCGAATTCAGGCCGTGGGGGAATCTTTCTCAGAGTCGGAGAGCGTCTCCGGCATGATCTGCAGACCGGCTCCCAGCTTGAAGGCAGTGACCACCGCCAGGCCAACCCAGAGGAGGTCGAAGATGGTGAAGCTCTGCATGAACCACCACTTGATCGTCTCCTGCTCGTCGAGGGCCATGTTCTCCTCGATCTGCCGGGTCACGAATACCTTGTAGACATCGCGATCGGCCTCGCTCATGGCGTTCCATTGCGTCTGGGCCTCGGCCCACACGTCCGCCGGGTAGTGCGCTTCGCGCCACGCGGATTCGATATCCATCCCCGGCGGCCAATCGACATCTCGGCCATCGCTCTCGAACTCCGCAACGACGTCATCCGCCAGCCAGACGAGCCAGATCTCCGGGTTGGCCAGGGGGGGCAACGCACGCATGGCGTCCTGCTGCTGGGGATCGATGGCTTCCCACCGCCGCAGCGCCTCGTTCCACACGTCGCGCGGATACGTCTCGCGAAGGCTCTCGGCGTACTCTTCGGACGGCATCGGCACGCGAGTGCCCGCCTCCGTGCGCTCGGCCACTATGGTGTCGGCGATTATGCCGAGCGGCGCGTCGTCGGTGTCCCGGAACGCGGAGAGCTCCAAACGCACCGCCGCCCACTTTCCTCCGAGTACCGCCACCAGCGCGATGATCGCGGCCGTCCCGCCGTGGGTGATCCCGCCGCCGCCACTGGTGCCGAGGCGGACGCCGACGCCGACAAGGCCGCCGATTCCCCAGGCGATCCAGCCGATCTCCCACCCGCTGTAGTAGGTGACGACGGCCCAGATCACCGCGCCGATCAGCCCACCGATCGATCCCCCCAGGATCGCTCCGAGCGATTTCATGTGAAACCCCCAATCAGTGGCATGCGATGGTACCGGCGATTCGAATTGCGCGCTCAGAATTCGGTCGTGGCGCCTATGACGTATGGGTACGCTGCTGACATGAAGACGCTTCCTTCACCCGACCGAATGTACGAGGCCCTGGTCCGGTCCGACCGCGCCTACGACGGCATCTTCTTCGCCGCGGTCAGGACGACCGGCATCTTCTGCCGGCCGACCTGCAAGGCCAGGAAGCCGCTGCCCCGGAACGTCGAGTACTTCCCGACGGCGCGGGACGCGGTACTGGCGGGGTATCGCCCATGCCGACGGTGCCGCCCGCTCGACAACGGGCACGTCCCCCCACAGTGGATTACCACGCCGATTCGACGTGTGGATCGAGCGCCCACCGCGCGGATCACCGACACCGATCTGCGCACGATGTCGATCGACCCCATCCGCGCCCGGCGTTATTTCAAACAACACTACGGCATGACCTTTCACGCCTACCACCGCGCGCGTCGCATGGGGCTGGCGTTGAGCGACGTCCGCCGCGGCCGCGAACTGACCAGTGTCGCGGTGCGACACGGCTACGACTCGCCCAGCGGTTTCCGGTACGCGTTCACGCGTGTCTTCGGCGACACCCCTGCACGCAGCCGCGCGACCCCGTGCGTGCTCGCCCGCTGGCTTGACACGCCGCTGGGCGGGATGCTCGCGCTGGCCACCGACGACGGCCTGTGCCTGCTCGAGTTCATCGACCGCCGTGCCCTGGAGGCCCAGATCACGACGCTCCGCCGCAGGCTCGGCGCGGTGATCGTCCCCGGGCGTCACACGCACTTGGACACGATCGCCGACGAGCTGTCGCGGTACTTCGACGGCACGCTGACACGTTTCAAGGTGCCGCTGGTATTGCCCGGCACACCGTTCCAGGCGGCGGTGTGGCGCCGTCTGCAAGCGATCCCCTACGGCGACACCGTGTCCTACGGCGAACTCGCCGCCGACCTCGACAAACCCGGCGCCCAACGCGCGGTCGGCAGGGCCAACGGCCTCAACCGCGTCGCCATCGTCGTCCCCTGCCACCGCGTCGTGCGTTCCGACGGAACCATGTGCGGCTACGGCGGCGGCCTGTGGCGCAAGAAATGGCTGCTCGATCACGAGCGGGGCGAGTAGGCGTCTCGGACGAGAGCGGAGGAGCGCTGTATCACTCTCCCGGCAGTCGAATGCGGTCACACGCGCAGGGTTCCCCCATCGGCGTGGCCACGAGCCCTCAACTCGTCGATGATGTCGGGTTGGGAACGCACCTTCCCAGCGCACTCAGGGCTTTGACTCGGGCGTGCATGACATGTGCGATCTGCTGCCACCCCGACCGATCATTGGACACGTCCTGGAATGCCTGCGGTTCACCAACGCGGAGCGTGATCGACACAGGTCGAG
>Ga0209988_10001162_pt1 | contig 17007 bp, 13 predicted proteins | sample N075metaG_FD_183115 | JGI IMG/M metagenome (GOLD analysis project Ga0209988, IMG submission 183115) | Deep subsurface microbial communities from Kermadec Trench to uncover new lineages of life (NeLLi) - N075 metaG (SPAdes) (version 2) | ecosystem: Environmental > Aquatic > Marine > Ocean trench... | reverse complement strand
AACCAATAGGAATCAGTTTTCTTTAACGCTCGGACTTGTAGCGACAAGAGAAGTATTCACCGGTTCAGAATCAAGCTCAACAAATGGTGAAGGGAAAATTACAGTCAGATACCTTCATCGTTCACTCGTTCCCGAAAGTGATGTCACTTTTACAACCCAGGTATTTCCTTTGCTGGAAGACTTGAGTTCATTTCGGGCAGAAACCAACCTGACATTCCGTCGTGAATTGGTAAACGATTTGTTCTTTGACCTCTCAGTTTATCATTCTTATTCCAGTGATCCACCGGAGGGTTCAGAAAAGGATGACTACGGTGTGGTGACTTCCCTCGGCTATAAATTTTGAGGTAAACGCAAGATCATTTTCTGGTCAGCCTGCGAGTTAACCGCTGGTAAGAATCAAAACTTGAAGGTACCACTTACGATTGGGCCGCGGTGACGAAATTCTATGGAGCCTTGTAATTCATCGGAGTGTGAATCAAGGTTCATTGCGTAGTAGGAATAACCGAGACCCAGGTCGAATTGTCCAAAGTGTCGTAACAGTTCCAGGCGCAGGTAGTTAAGAGACCCGTCATATCGATCAAAATCCATCCTGAAAATTTGTATTTCGGCAGACAGTGTTGTGCGTTTGCCCAGCGCAACTGAACCAAACACGCCGAGTACCGGTAGCAGTGGGGTCGTATCGAGATTCTCTTCCTGGCCGGTTTCGGGTACAAAAAACCTGGTGTTGAATCTTGTGCTGTGAATCCCTGCGATTACGCCCAGTTCTTTCTGTGAATCCTTTATCAGAGAATAACCGTAGGACAGCCGCAGGATCCTGGTATCAATTTTAGTCTTGAGCGTTGTACCCGCCTGGAAAATATTGTCCCGAAAACTGAAATCGTTATTGATTGTGGTACGACCGGATCGCTGAATATCAATGTAAGTGGCTTCGAGGCGATGGTAAGTTCCCAGCCTGATCGTAAAATCAAATTGGCTGACTGTTTCTCTGTCTGATATGCCTAAAAGGTCTTCCAGTCTTGCTTCACTGCCAGGGTTCAAACTGTCTGAATCGGCGACCAGGGTCGTATCAATGTGATCATCAAAAACAGATACTTTAAATTTCATCCTGGGCATCGAGACAGGTGGCCTGTCACTTATTCTCGGTTGAAAGATATTGGCGTTGTAAGCTAGACCAATACTTGCAGACCAGACCTTGTCGCGGTCTGTGATAGGGCTGTTCGTAATTTCGTCGTCCAGGTATTCAAGCCTGATCCTGCCTGAAAGAAGCCAGCGATAAGTGAATTCATATCCCCACTGAAGTTTAATCGCGACATTTGTCGCTGCACCTGCTTCATACTCCGGCCTGCCTGGCACTACTTCAAAGTCGCGAACGCTGTAGTAGTAGTCACTGTAGTCACTGCTCTGATAGATAAATTCTATCGCGGGTACAAGGAAGCCCCGGCTCCATTCTCGCGGATAGGCTAATTCTAGCTGGCTTATCGTGCCGTCGTGGCGATCGAGTATTTCGAAATAGGTTTTGAAGTTGATGTGCACCGGCCAGCCCCGATACCCGATGGTCGGTGCAACTTCCAGTGTCCACTTGCGGTCTTCAAGATCGGAAAGTTCTTCATTGTCACCCAGGCCTGTCGTTTGGATTCGGCCGGAGGCGCCAAATGTCCAGCCAGTTTGGTTGACATACCTTACCCCCAGATCGCCTTCGCCGACGATAATCCAGTTATCAGTCAGGGCAGACGTCTTAAAGGTGGTGAGGTAAGGATAGAGGTAGGTTGAATTTTCCGAGCCTTTGTAGATATTCTGGCTCGTGCTGACCGAGACACCCAGTGCGTAGTCGTTCAGGTCAAGAGCCCTGATGTAGTCGAACCAGTTGGCAGCCAGGGTGTTGAACGAGGCGGTGAGCAATACAAATACTGTCGTCACACAAGCAAGTGGATGCTCAATATACTTCAATGAGAATGTTTCCGGGTAGTGGAAAGAAACCACGATTATACCGTTAAGTGTCGGTTGGTTTGTTAACTATAAAAAGAAAGCGACCGGGTTGCATGATCATCGCCAATAAAACCCGGGAACTCTGGTTGACGGTACTCTTCTCCCCTTCTGTGGGCAGTTACCAGATATCACGAGATCACGGCTATCGAGGAATGACTTCATTCTGGCTCCCACTGCCCATTTTCTGGTGGTGGCCTATTGTCAAATAGTCTTAACCAATCTGACAGCGGTAGTGTTGTGGGTAAAAAAGCAGAAAAATTTGACGGGCGGGTTTTGTAGTGAGTGTTCTACAGGTCATCCCTATGAAGGTATCGCCATTACGATCAGGGCAAGCGTTTCCACCAAGCCGGTCGTTGGATTTGCTGCTGATTATGATGGTGTTCTGCTTGTGGAGTCAGTGGAGGGTCTTCTTGAAACGACTTGTGGTGGACCAAATGAGGAGGCGGACTAGCTTCCCTGGCATCTGGTCCCGATAAAGACGTGCGGCATAAATGTGAATTTGCTCCCCTTCCTGGATTACTAGCCAGAAGGAGGTAAATATCCCAGTATGATCTGTGCAAGCTTCTCTACCGTTCCCTTGTTCCTTTTAGGGTTGTTCTTCAAGTTTTCAGCTGCAGTTCCTTGCCAGACGATATCGTTCTTGATGTTTGGATCATTGATAATAATGGATAGCGCACCTTTGAGCGTGTCGTTGGATTGGGTCCAGTAAAAGGTTGCATCATAGGCCCAGCGATCTTTTGTAAACGCATGTTGTGAGTATTGTGTCTGTGTTACCGCGCCCACCAGAAAGGATACCGTTAAATCATGTGGTTCATCCCGTTTAACGTATTGATATCCCTTTTTGTTCAACTCCTTGCTTATCGCCTTTTTGATTCTAACCTCAAGATCCACACTGGAAGCCCCGACTAAAACGCCTATCAAAATGAGCGCCGGTTTATCCCAGGTATAGGTTCGATAATCTGATACATTAATCTGTGCACTGGGTATTATTTCAGTCTGCAGACTTGAAGTACTGCATCCTCCCAGTACGAGAGAAATGGTAAAAAGGAGAACTGTTGATAAACGCATAGTAGACTCTCTATTCACAGGGTGCTGCCCGCACATATTATTGTGATGATATCATCTCGCAGAAACGCTTACCTGATAATCCTTGAAACGGTCGTTGGTCCTGCCAAATCAATAGCAGGATGCAGTCACAAAAATATTCCTGGCGAGTCATGTTTCAGCGGCAGAATGACACCTTGTGGCGATGGAGTGCTTGCTATAAAACCCGGCGACCTTATCGTTCTCATGTTCAATAACGGGCAAAGTCGATCAATCATTGCAGTTTCCTGGATCTTCAGTAACCCGTTCTCTGCTTTCGATATTCTGGGTGCGCCTTGCAAATCAGGGCGTGCCTTGTGGCCCCAGTGCATGCCCATCAGGGTTTCAACCGGTTGTTTGTGGGAACCAAAGGAGGCATCGAACAGATCGCCATCCGTAAAGTGTTCCAGGGTAAATCCATGGGGGTCCTTCCGGTAATCAAGGGCCTGTCTGCCTAGTAAGTGCTTACCAACAGCCCGCTAGTGTTCATATTCTCCTGCCGCTTGATAAAGCAAAAGCGCTCACGCTGGTAAAGCGGTTTGCACCCCAGTTCCTGATTGACAGGTTGATCGGTCGATTGCTACGGCAGGCTAAAACGTTCGGGTTTGGCGTATGACGCCAGTACCGCTAGACTGCAAGTTTTCCCAGCAAGAATACAATGCCAGAACAAACTCGCAAGTTCGGTTTCGAAATACTACTTATAAGTCTCATCGTGCTGATGGTTGGGCCGGGTATGATTCCCAGCGGTCCGGATTCGTTCCTGGTATCGATATTTTTGATGCTGATTTTACTATCTTGCTTATATCTGGCAAAGAGCAACCAGGTGATGATGTGGATTGGTCTTGTGATGGTTTTGTTAATACTGCTGACAAACTGGCCGATGGGCCTAATGAAGGAACAGCAAAGAGTTGTCGCCAACTGTACCTTCCAGATCATGTTTCTTACTTTTATATGCGTGCACATTTTTTCATTCATTCTTGGCGCCCGGGCACTATCAAACCAGCTTATATTCGCGGCACTCTGTATGTATCTACTCATGGGATTGCTGTGGAGTTTCGCTTACACATTGCTCATCGCCCTGGACCCGGAATCTATCAGGCTGGTGTCGGTTATAAACTGGGAGGAGGATGCCAGGGATGCGTTTTCAGAGATGTATTATTTCAGCTTTGTAACACTCACGACACTCGGCTATGGTGACATCCTTCCAGTGTCACGATTGGCAAGATCACTTGCGACCATGGAAGCTATCCTTGGCCAGTTGTACCTGGCGGTAGTCATCGCCAGTCTTGTTGGCATCCAGATAAGTTCTCGTACTCACGGCTCAAATAATAAAAAGCAATAGTCGCGTGACCCAATACAAAATTGCCATAACCTTAGTTCCATCATGCGAAATACAAGAAAGCTCACCAGGATCACCCGGAATATGGGCCCACGCTTGTATTGCCAGGTTTCGCACAAGGTCTGTTACCTGGGACCGCACTGGTTAAAACCTGGTTCGCCTTTAATTTGAGTTTCCAGACAATAAAACGTTGCCAGACCTGTGGAAACAGGTGCCCAGCGATAGTGATATCGGCTGGTTGGCGAACCCTTTTTCCTCACGGTAGGCGATAGCCCGGTCTGTATAAGGTGAGGTGGTACATAAGTGGCAAGCTTCAATCAGGGCATCGATACCGCGGATATTGAGATAACTTTCCTGCTGACCGGCAAAGCTCGCTTCCGGCAGGTCTTCAGCAGTGGCTGAACTACGTACAGCGACCGCAAGTTCTGTGGTGGAAGTTCTTTTGCACAATTCCTGATCACAATTCCTGATAGGCAGCGGCAATGTCTTCCTTTTGTCGATGACTGAATCTGGCCTGTTGGATAAGTGCCCTGATGTGCGTCCCGGTATCCGACAGGGTTTGCTGGCAACACCCTGGATATTGGATGCTGATGTGACGGTGAAACCACTATTATGGGCATCAAGAAGGCGCCAAAGTTGGCTACAACCCGCAAATGCCGGGGAAAATAATGTTACACCTGATCTGCTGCATGAGTAGGGTCAACGGATTTTTTTAGGATCAAACATGAACCATCAAACCCTGACCATCAATGATCCCAGAGACAACCGTTGACCGCTTCAAACCAATAGCCAGGCGTTGTTGTAATAGCACTACCAGAGCGAAGACTCCTATCGGATAAACTATGCCAGGCAGCGGTTTCAGGGATAATCTAACCTACAATTTTGAGGTGTCCAAAATGTATCGTTTGATCTTGCTTCTTCCCCTTCTCCTTACACTCGGTACCGGGTGCGCCGTGAACCCCGTTACCGGCAAAAGTGAATTGTCATTCATATCTGAAGCCTCAGAGATTGCCATCGGTCAGGAACAATACCTGCCTTCGCAACAATCACAGGGCGGATTGTATCGAGTCGACAGAGAACTAACCCGTTACGTTAATGAGGTTGGCCAACGAGTTGCCGCGGTCAGTGACCGCCAATTACCCTATGAATTCGTCGTACTCAATAACAGTGTTCCCAATGCCTGGGCCCTGCCTGGTGGCAAGATCGCGGTGAACCGGGGCCTTCTTTTAAAGCTCTCGAGTGAAGCGGAGTTAGCGGCGGTACTCGGACATGAAATCGTACATGCAGCCGCTCGCCACGGCGCAAAGTCCATGGAAAGGGGCGCAATACTGCAAGGCGCAATACTGGCGACTGCTATCGGTGTCTCTGACTCTGACTACAGCAATTACATTGTTGGTGGCGCACAGTTGGGCGCCCAGTTAATGACCCACAGATACGGTCGTAGCGCAGAGCTGGAATCAGACTATTATGGCATCCAGTATATGGTTAAGGCCGGCTATGATCCGAGGGCGGCTATCTCTCTACAGGAAACCTTTGTTAAATTATCTGAGGGCAGGGAAAGTAGTTGGTTAGAAGGGCTATTTGCGAGTCATCCTCCTTCCCGGGAAAGAGTAGACAAGAATCGTGAGACTGTGGCGGCACTTGCACCGCGACTTACTGGCGACCTGGAAACTGGCAAAAATCGTTACCAGCAGAAATTGGCCTACCTGAAAAGAAAAAACGATTCCTACAATGCTTTTGACAAGGCGAATACCCTGGCTTCCAGTGCCAGGCTTGATTCTGCGCTGAAAAGCCTAAACAGCGCAATCAAGGGCGAACCGGGTGAAGCCAGGTTTTATGGGCTGAAGGGGGATATCTATCTGGAAAAGAAACAATACCGGGAAGCGAACATTTACTACGATAAGGCGCTTGGCCTGGACGCCGATTACTATGAGTACTATCTGGGAAGAGGTCTTTCCTTGTCTAAATTGGGACGGTCCAGGGCAGCCAGGCAGGACCTTAAAAAGAGCAATGATCTTCTGCCCACTGCTATCGCAATGAATGAACTGGGTGAACTTTCTCTATTTGATGGTGACACCAAAACTGCTAAAAATTATTTTCAATACGCCATGGGCGCTGGCGGCGAGACAGGCCAGACTGCCATCAACCAATTTACAAAACTCGACCTGCCGGATAATCCGGGGAAATACCTGGCCGTCAAACCATTCATGGATCATGGCAGGTTAGTCGCGATAGTGGGAAATCGAACACAACTCAATATCTCGAGTTTCGATGTCACCTACCTGGTAACGGTCAACGGGCAGACCCTACAACGAACAATCACTTCTGGGCCCATCAGGGCCGGTCAACAGCTAAGGGTAAATTCTGGTTTCACATTCAGGGAGGAAGATAACCTCGAATACATCAGGGCTACTATTTCCCGGGCTAATATTTAGAATATTTACCCATTCACTTCAGCAATATTGTCCGATGGGTTGCGATCAATCAATTTATGGAATGGATCAATTCCAACCGAAACAGGTTTCTTGTCAACGACAATTTTGAAATTCTGTACCTTATTGGTGACCTTAAATTTTTCCAGGTATAGAACCTCCGGTATCTTTAATTCGCCCTGTTCTTCTCCCAGAATCCCAATATCCACCCAATCTGAGATGGGCACTTCCTCTTCCTGCCCGGCACCTGTTGCCTCAAACTTGTGAGCTTCAATATTAATATCGACTTCAAACTGGCCATTGTCCAGTTTGCGGACTGAAGAATCTGCAATCTTGAAATCATACAACACGATCTTCTCAAACAGATCTGTAATGACATCCTGGTATTGCTCCGGCGCCTGTTCCCTGATCGTTGCTAACAACTGCCTGGTGGTTGGGTAGGGGGGACCCTTGAAGGCATAATCCTCGATAAATTGTGCCAGCGCCGCGTTTACCGCATCAGCGCCAATATAATCCCGCAATGCATACAAGACGACGCTGCCTTTGCGATAGTGGATATAGGGTTGATTCTCCACCAGGAACAACGGAAGCTCTTCAATTAATTCTCCACCCCGATCACGCAGATAACGATCAAGTTCGAATTCCAGGAATCGCTTCATGGTCTCTTTACCGTATCGCTCCTCCATTACCATCAATGCCGAATACTGCGACAGACTCTCAATAATCATGGATGAGCCTTGTACATCAGCACCCAGGACCTGATGAGCCCACCATTGGTGAGCTAATTCGTGTGCCGTGACATAGTAGACATAGTCAATCTCTTCCTTATCCCGCAGATCCGCAACAAACCCAATCCCTTCAGAGAAAGGAATTGTATTTGGAAATGACTGGGCAAAAGCACCCTGGTAGCCGGGGAATTCAAGGATTCTGAACTGACGATACTGGAATGGACTAAAATTCTGACTGAAGTACGCCAGTGAATTCCTGGTGGATTCGATCATCGTATCCACATTGTAATCATGTAGATAATAGACTTCGATACTGACGTCGTTCCAGTTATCTTTTATGACCTGGTAGTCAGCCGACAGGTATGAGAAAAAGTTCCAGATAGGCGCATCCATTTTGTAGTGGAAGTATCGCCGCCCACCTTCTTCCCATTCCCTCTGTAAGTAACCTGGTGCAATTGCTATCTGCTCAACAGAAGTGGAAACAATCGTTTCGAAATCAATGCGATCGGCATTGCCAAGCCCATTTCTTGACCAGGCAGTTTCATCGTCGATTGGTGACGCCCTTTCGATAGGCGGAAGATCGTGCTTTCTCCGATCATTATTGTCTGCGAGTTCCCTATTACCAAGGTAGCCAGGTAGTGGGAAAAAATCGACGTTATTGATAAAAGTACCATTAGGGGTCACCTTGACTCCATGCCCATTGTTGGCAAATCCTGGTGTTCGCCAACTGGTTTCAAATTCCGCTGTAATTCTGGCTCCCGGTTGCAGTGGATCATCGAACTTGTAGATCTGGTAACCCAGAACCTTGTCATCCTTGTACAGGTTGGCACCGGGCATCACGAACTTGTCAATTTTTATCTGGGGCATATAACTCAAATGGTACTCACTGATCTCCTCGCCAGACTGGTTCACTAGATCGTAATGTCCCTTCAAGAAAACCTCTCTTGCTTCCGGGTAGATATCAACTTCCGCATAGACACTGACGATGGATGGGCGCGCCATGTATTCGTATTGCTTGTACAGTTTTTCATATTCAGCCTGGCGTTTTTCTAACTCTTTCGTCGTCACCAGGTCATTGAGCACATTGGTGTTATAAAATATATAACTTCCCGTGGTGAACCAGCTAATAACAATCACCGCCATCACCTTCTTTACTCCGGGCGTCAGTCGCTGCTTGACCAGCCGTATCCTTGTCACCCAGTTATCTTCTACGCCTCGAGGCCACAGGAGGAAAATGACCACAAGCATCAAGCACCCAAAAAGTCCCCAGTAGAATGTTTGCCACAAATAGGGTTCCAGGTTATGCGAATAGCCGGTGAAATCGGAGTAGACCGGTCCGACCATCCGCATCCGATAGAGATAGTTCTCAAGCCCGATACTAGGCATGATAAGCGTCGCAAGGATGTAGAGCACCACCATGAACATTGAAATAAATTTGTTTCGCGTCACCACGTAGAAAAGCATCGCCAGCACCAACATCAGGTACAGGGGGAACTGAAAGAAAAACAATAATCCCTGCAGGTATTGGAAGACGTTTACATCATAAAAACCCTTGTACAACTGAACGCTGATAGCACCGAGCATCGCGATTAACAACATGGAGATGATAACGACAAGCATGCCAGAGTACTTCGCCGCCATCATGACCCAGTTCGACTGGGGCATGGCATCCATGATCTCATTAATCTTGACATTCTTTTCACGGACCATGAGTTCACCAGAGTAATAAATCAGGACGATGAGCAGGGAAAGTGAAAATGCACCGTTGATAATGCGAATCATCACGGTTGTTGTGGGATACAGGGATGTGCCGAAAATGTTGCCCAGATTCCCTGCAGCATTAGCGACTACCATCAGGATTCCCAGCAGCAGCAAAACCACGAATGGCGCCGAAAAAAGTATGTTCCTGATCTCCAGCGAAGTTTGCGACAAGTAGCTTTTAAAGCTGGCAGAAAGATCAAATCGTTGGTGGATCACCAGTTCCCGAAATGACCGGAATGGTACCGTTTCTGTTTCAGGATGTTCAACGAGGGTCTTATGCTTGTCTGTTTTTCGCGCCTTGTCCATTGTAAATGGAAAAAACACATAAGCCAGAACAAGAAACGCAATACCGATACCCAGCCATAGCAACCTGTTGGCTAAAAGCTTTCCTTCAAGAACGGGTACCATTGAATTCTTTTCAAACACAGTCCAATAGCGTGTCATTTCTTCCAGCGCAGTCACACCGAAAGGATCCAGCATACTGGTCAATTCAACCGTCTGTTTTTCTGTAAAAGTGTCGATAACAAAAGACAGCATCAGCAGCGCAACCGCTGCAACGTACGTCGCCATGATGCTCCGGGTTAAGGTTGCAATACAGAAAAATATGCAGGAAAAGACAAACATATTAGGCAGCGCAATCACCCATGACGTAAAGAAGTATGCCGAAATACTGGTGCTGGCGATTCGTTCCTGATCCAACCAGGGCATAAACTCGCCTACGAGCACGCCCAGCAGCCCGCCAAAATACAAAATAAATGTGAATAACAGGGCGCCGGAAAATCTGCCATAAAGGTAATCAAATTTTCGTATGGGTGTGGAAAAGAAAAGCTCCGTCATTGCCAGGTCATCGTCCCGGACCACGGCACTGGCCGAAAACGCGATGGCGCCAAATAACGTAAATATCGTGAGTGCGCTCAAAGTCATCATGACGGTAAACGGTGAGTTCGTATTGATATTATCCACTCCGCCCACCATTGAAACGTTGGGCGTGGTGGTTGCAAGGAAGGTGATCAAAAAGAACACGCACGATAGTACGTAAACAAGATTCTGGCGCCGGTGGAAGTTCAGCTCAAATTTAAATACGTCAAGAAACATCATTATTCCTTACAGGGAAACAGCTATGCCGTTGTTGATCAAGGTGGCGAAATAGACATCTTCGAGATCTGCCTCCACCGGATCAAACCCCTCGGGCTGACTGTCGTTAAATACATGAATGACGGTTTCTCCTGCATTTAAATGTGACAGGATGACCTTGTATTCCGCCTGGTATTCTCCCAGGGATTGTCTTGGGACTTTTTTCTGCCAGACATTGCCCCTGATTCGATCCATCACCTCTATTGGCTTACCTGTTAACAAGATGTCCCCGTTTCCCATAATAGCCATGTTTGAACAAAGATCAGAAACATCATCAACGATGTGGGTGCTCAGGATGACCACAACATTTTCCCCTATCTCGGCTAACAGGTTGTGGAACCGATTTCGCTCTGACGGATCAAGTCCGGCGGTAGGTTCATCCACAATAATCAATTGCGGATTTCCAATTAATGCCTGGGCTATTCCAAATCGCTGTTTCATTCCACCAGAAAATGTGTCGATAGCCTTGTTACGTACATCAAAGAGGTTTGTCTGCACCAGGAGCTGCTCAATGACTTCTTTACGTTCAGATCGATTGACGATGCCTTTCAATATTGCGAAGTGATTCAGCATATCCAGGGGGGTCATCTTTGGATAAACCCCAAAATCCTGTGGCAGGTAGCCAAGGATTTTCCGCACCTCTTCCTTTTGATTAACCACATCCAGATCATCAAGGAAAATGCTGCCTGAATCCGGCTCCTGAAGTGTCGCGATCGTTCTCATAAGCGTTGACTTACCGGCACCATTTGGACCAAGTAAACCAAACATCCCCTCAGGGATTTCAAGGAATATATTGTCCAGGGCTTTTACGCCGTTTTTATATGTCTTGGACAGTTCTCGAATTGTCAGCATGGTTTCTCCCATTTTTGTTGTCTCAGGGCAATCAGGTTCTTCACTGGCGCTTAGTTAGAAGGCACTTAGTTACAAGGCACTTGATTCCTGGTCTCAGGGTTCGGTTTTTTAATGTCTGTTGTAATGTTGAGATTGGCTCTTACCGATATCGTTTGTTAGCTGGCTCTCATTATCAAGGTCTCATTATTAACTTCCCTGCAACAAGCTCTCATTCACAATTTCTGGCGCACAGCTTCTCGCGCACAATCTCCTTGTGACAAGTTATCCCCACAAGTTATCTCTAACGGACCATCTATAATGGGCTGTCTGAAACAATCTATCTAACAGCGCTATTTAAAAGAGCTATAGTACCTTTAACACCTATAGCACCTATAGCACCTTTAGCACCTTTAGCACCTTTAGCACCTTTCAAGCCAACCCGTGCAAGCCCTTGTTTTATATAGAGACAGGGACATTCACAATCTCTAAGCATTGCAAGATCAACCTCATTGTGGTCAATATGACTACCCGGGTGGCATCCAGGGCCGTATTGGCACCAGATTTTTCTCGACCACTACTGTAGTCGTGAACTTCTCGAAAACAGTTTGAACGGTTCTGAATAAACAGTTTGAACGGTTCTGAATAAATAGTTTGAACGGTAACTAATAAACAGTCTGGACGGTTCTGAATAAACAGCCTGAACTGCTCTGAATAGACAGTTAGAACAATTCCGGACAGTAACCCCGGTATCAGCGCCCGATATCAGAGCCGAAGCCCAAGCCGGACAAATTGCTCGTCCGGTGCCTGCATTTCTTTGAGCGCAACCTGCAACATGTCCAGCATCTCTTTCTCCAGTGGCTCCCCAATACGATTTTCATCTTCCATGGGGTCATCATTGAGCTTGTAAAGATGATGATCATCAATGGCAGGATTCATCGACCAATAGGGCAACAAATCACCCGGCTGAAACGGTTGCCGTATCACCGGGATATCGGAATTCGGCATAAAGTCCAGGTAAGCCCGCTTGTCCGGGTCAGGCAGCCTCAACCCGGGAATGGCTGTCACCGGCATTGTTGACCACCGGTTAGACCACATAGATAGTGGAAACCCGCCGCCAACAGGTGCACGAATATATTTGTTCTTGCCATCCTGGATTTGTATCCATTGACCAAAGATGCCACCAATTGCCCATTCCCTGATGCTGGTTTCTTCTGCATACACAAGCGGTAAAAGTGACTTTCCATGGCTGATGTAAGAATGTTCCACTTCAAATAAATCCATCAGTGTCGCATTGATATCAACATTGGTCGTTAATGCATGGTTCTGTGATGCTTTAATCCCCGGCGCCGCAATCATCAGGGGTATGTGTCCAAGTGTTTCGTATTGCGGAACCTGGGGTTTGCCCCAGAGATCCTTCTCTCCTAGATAGTGACCATGATCCGTACAAAGAATAAACATGGTGTCATCCCATAGGTTATCCCGATCCATCACGTCCAGAATCTTTCCAAACCAGTGATCAATCATACTGAGCTTGGCGCCATAGTTAGCGCGGATATGCTGGCCCTCACGCTCTGAAATCACCCCTTTCTCTATGCCGCCGATTGCGTAGGGCGGCCAAATCATCAGTTCACCTTCCCAGTCCGGGTCATATTTCTTATTCCACGGTGCAGGTGTATCGAAAGGTTCATGGGGATCAAATTCATCAACAAACAGCAGATAACTATCGTGAGCGGTTCCATTAAGTTCGAGCCAATCTGCAGTGGCTTGCATGGTCTTTGGGCCGGGAAAATCCAGCTCTTCGCGAAACCAGGTTCGTGATAGATCGTAAGGCGCTTTATAATCGCTCCCCGCCAGGCTACCTTTTGATGATGCCGGTAACGTCGGTGTTCCTATCCAACTGGGATCTTCCCTGGTCTTCCACGGGTCACTTTCATGGCCACGCAGGTAATCCCATGCGAAGAAATCAGTGTGATAGTTTTCACCTCCTGTTTCAAACAAATGCGGGTGATCCGAGAACAGCATTGTTGGAATCCCCTTTCGACGCAGGTAATGAGTTACTGGCCTTTCCCAGAGTTCTATCGAGCCCCAGGGTCGCCACAGAAAATCCATGGCACCGACCAGGATGTCATGGCGAGCGGGCATGCAAGGCAAGGAGCCGGTATAGTGATTGGTGAAGGAAACGGCTCTCTTCGCGAATCTGTCCAGATTGGGTGTTTCAAATTCGTCTCCGCCATAGCTACCTAACATATGGCGGTTTAGGCTATCCAATAACACGACAACCGCTTTTCTTGGCTTTTTTGAGGTGGAATTATCCATAGATCAGTCACTGCCAGATAAATTTAATTAACCATAACAAACTATTTCATCATGTCTAACGACAATTGGAGTATGGAATGTACCGGGACTGACATTGCTAGCCAAGACGTTCAGTAAAACATTCGGCAAAGCGACCGATGAACAACTCATCCACAAGGCGTTGGCGGGTTCCGAGCGTGCGTGGTTTGGGTTGATCAAGCGCTATGAAAAACGTCTGTATAACTACTCACTCAGGATGACGGGTAGTCCAGATGACGCGATGGATATTTTACAAGACATACTAATGTCAGTTTACCGGAACCTTGCTTCTTATCGCGGAGAAGGCGTTTTTGCGGCATGGTTATTTCGAATTGCCTCCTTCCGTTGCACAGATTTTTTCAGGCAGCGGAGCAGACAGTTTACTTCAACGGACGATGTCGATGTGCTCGATGAATCAGGTACAGATTTCGCCGATGGAATGGACAATATTGAGGGGAATAAGGGATTAATGAAAATGATGAGCTCGCTGCCAACGGATCAGAAGCACGTGATAGAACTCAAGTTTTTTCAACATTTCACCTTCGATGAAATTGCTGGCCAGCTTGGCATTTCCTCGAATACGGCCAAGTCCCGATTATATGCTGCATTGAAAAAAATGCGTGGACAGAAAGGAACCATGATGATGTTAAAGGAGGGAGCATGAAAACAGAGTACTCCTGTGAACAATGCAGAGAACAATTGTTCGACTTCGCTGACGGCAATTTGCCGCCGCTGGCGCAACAAATTGTAGATCAACATCTACAACACTGTGAAAACTGCAACTCGGAACTGAGTAGCATCTGGAATCTACAAAGCCGGGCCAGTCATTGGCATGATGAGCGTGTGCCGCGCTGGAATAAAAAGCACTTCTTCTTCGAACCCTCACCCTGGCCGATGCGGATGCAGTGGGCGGCCAGCTTTGCATCAGTTTTTGTCTTAATCCTGGTCCTGACGGAGGCGCGGATTTCCACAGTGGATGGATTAACCGTGGATTTTTCCGGTAGTGGCGTCCGGTATGTGTCACAAACAGAATTAACGGAACGGCTGGACCAGGTGCAATCGCTACAACAGACAGAATTAGATATGAGCGTCCAGAGACTAACCAGCCAGCAGATAACAACCAACCAACTATTGTTACGCACCGTGCTGGACGCCAGCAGGCAAGAGCGTCGTGAAGATCTGGGCAACATGCTGGTGTTATGGGAAGAGGTCCAGGATCATCGCTCTGTATCAACAGAGGAAAGCTTGCGATTTCTAATTGCGAGCCAGCTTCAGGACCGGCGAGAAATTCAGGACTTGAATGAAGCACTGGAAACCAGAAACCGAAATTTTTGAACTCGAGGTAAATATGAAAACCAGAATCCTAATATTAGCTTCTATTGTTGCAATGGCAGTCTCATGGTATGCCCTGGCCGCTACTGAAGATTATGGGCGGCTAAAGAAAGATGTCAGCGTCATGACTCAAATTATCGATAGTGTGTTCAAGGCTGATGAGGAATGTCATCAATGCAGGGTCAAGGTAACCGGCAAGTATCTTGCAACTCAGGGAATCGTTTTCCTGGTAAATAACCGATCTCATGGATTTACATGGATCAGCGACGATGGTTCCTCCAACAGTTACAGCTTCTCATTCAGTGATTTTGGGGAATTAGAGCATATCCCGGAAATGGTAGAAGGAATATTGGCCGATGTCATGCCTTCGCTACATGATGCCCCGGATGGTAGCTGGACCCAGAGAATTATCAGGATTACCGGTGATTCGACGCGGGAGGCATTGCGTGAAATTCGCAGAGAGCGCCGGGACTTGCAACAGGATATCCATGAACAGGAAATAGAAATTATCCATCTGGATGAGGATGAAGCCAGGGCTCTGGAGGAAAGCATCAAGGAAATGGAAATTGCGGTAAAGGAACTGGAAATGCAAAAGAGGCGGATTGCGGAAGAAGCTCAGAGCAGCCGTGAAGAACATCGCAAAGCCCGCGAAGAGGCGCGTCAGAAAAAGGACCATGTCCGACAAGAACAACAGGAACTGGTACAAGACAAAATCTTACAGGCATTCTGCGACTATGGTTCAGCACTGCGTAGCCTGCCAGTGAGGGAGAAAATTACGATCATTTTTGAAAATACACATAACAAACCCGATCAGGACACGGTTTTTGTATTCGATCAAATCAAGATAACAGAATGCAACCGGGATAAGGGGTCGCTCCGGGGGCAGGCGCTCAGCTACCTTTTTTGACCTATTCAAGAATCATCTCACCAGACTTCTCATCAGGGTCGAAACTGTGTCAGAATAGGCAAATCATAACTCTGGTGAGTCGCGCATGAGCAGTATCGTTAGCAAAGAAGTTCATCTGGTTTCCCGGCCGGATGGTATGCCGGTAAGGGAAAACTTCGCCATCGTCGAAACCCAAATCGAACCGGGCCCAGGGCAGATCCTGGTAAAGAATTTATTTATGTCCGTTGACCCCGCCATGCGCCCGCCACTGAGCAATGGACAGACAAAACTCGACGAACCCATGGGTGGCGGTGCTATTGGTAAAGTTCTGGAAAGTAGCCATAGCGACTTCCCTGAGGGCACTTACGTGCTGCACAGATTCGGATTCAGGGAATACTATGTGTCCGATGGCGGGGACTTGCAAACCATAACATTGGATGATGAACCACTCACGACACACCTGCATGTGTTCGGCACGACTGGATTAACAGCCTACGGTGGTTTGCTGGTCACTGGAGAACTAAAGGAAGGTGAAAATGTTTTTGTTTCAGCGGCTGCCGGTGCAGTAGGCAGTGTGGCGGGTCAGATCGCAAAGATCAAAAACTGCCGGGTCGCAGGAAGTTGCGGTTCAGACGAAAAGGTCGACTACCTGTTAAATGAACTCGGCTTTGACTATGCCTTCAACTATAAGAATGTCAGCATTGCGAAAGAGCTGCATATTGGTTTGCCTGATGGAATTGATGTGTATTTTGAAAATGTTGGAGGTGCGCATCTCGATGCAGCTTGTGGACAGATGCGACCAAAAGGACGAATCCCGGTTTGCGGAATGATCTCTGCCTATAACAACAAGGGTGCCCGGTCTGAAGGCGTGACCACACTCGCTAATATGATCTACAACCGGGTGACAATGAAAGGATTCGTCGTATACGAGTTTGCTGACCTTCAAGAGCAATTCCTGCGGGATATGCGCCTGTGGATGTCCGAGGGAAAGATGAAATATCGGGAAACCATCAGGAACGGAATTGCCGAGGCACCTAACGCCTTAATAGGGCTGTTGGAAGGTGAAAATACCGGAAAGATGCTGGTAAAGCTTAGCGACGATTCCTAAGAGCCTTCAGCGGATAGAAGAGCCTTCAGCGGATAGAAGAGCCTTCAGCGGAT
>Ga0209988_10001161_pt1 | contig 17015 bp, 15 predicted proteins | sample N075metaG_FD_183115 | JGI IMG/M metagenome (GOLD analysis project Ga0209988, IMG submission 183115) | Deep subsurface microbial communities from Kermadec Trench to uncover new lineages of life (NeLLi) - N075 metaG (SPAdes) (version 2) | ecosystem: Environmental > Aquatic > Marine > Ocean trench... | reverse complement strand
GATGGCGGTACCGGCCAGGATGCATCCGATGACGATCGAGGCGACGCCATCGAGTTCGGGAATGTCGAGCCATTGACCCAACGCGATCCCGATGAACGCGGCGACGAGACCGAGCATCGCCGCGGTGTCTTCCAGCAAGACCGTAAAGACCGAGGGGTCCTTGCTCGCACGCACGGCCGCGAGCAGGCTACGATTTCCGCGTGTAGTGTCGATCGCACGATAGGCGACCCACCAGGCGGCGCCTTCGAAAAGCATGGCGATGCTCAGCACCGCGTAGTTGATGGCTACGTTCGTGATGGGCTCGGGACTTTGGACCTTGTGAATACCCTCGTAGATCGAAACGCCCGCGCCGACCGCGAAGATCAGGATGGCGACGACGAAGGCCCAGAAATAGAGCTCCCGCCCGTAGCCGAAAGGATGGCGTTCATCGGCGGGCCGCGCAGCGCGATGTATTCCGTAGAGAAGCAGCGCCTGGTTGCCCGTGTCTACGATCGAATGAATCGACTCGCTCAGCATGGCCGAGCTGCCCGTGTACATCGCCGCTGCGATCTTCATGACCGCGATGGCCGAGTTTCCCGCGAGTGCAGCATAGATGACGCGCTTGTTCTTGTGGCCTGCCATGAGAGCGGCTCCTGATGCTGGGGAATTCGAAGCGACGCAAGCGTCGAATCAATCTGGTGAGGCGATTTCTGCGGGATCCGTACTTCGCTTCAAGCGCTGATGCGCGAATCGGGCAAAGAGTGTGGCGACGACGATCAGCGCGAGCGCGGCGATTGCGACTCCGTATTCGCCGTCGAATGCGGAACGGCCGAGAACGACGAAGCCCACGACATAGACCATGTGAACCGTGAGCGAGATGACCAGAAATCGAATGCGATCGACTCCAGCCAATCCGAGCACGAGGCTCTGTATGAAATACGGGGGGCCGGGCGCGATGCGCACCATCGCGATGAAGAGGTTCTGCTCTGCCTTGGATTTGAAGGTCGGAATCGAGTAGCCGCGATTCGCCACGATTTTCAGTAGCCGCGGCCGCAGAAAACTCGTCGTGAGCGTATGGGCGATCAGATTGTTCAAGACGATCGCAGGCGGAATCCAAAGGAGTGAGGGGAGGACACCGAAAAGTGGACCTGCCACGATGTAGAAGGGACTGAGCGGAACTGGAAAGATCGTCAGGATGGCCATCGTCCCGAAGAACACGATCGGTGGAGCCTGCTTCAGCCGCTCCCAGCCATCTCCGGCCCAGCCGAGCATGACGTCGATGCCGATCTCACGAAACAGCAGTAGCCCGATTCCGCCTATCAACACGACGCCGACGCAAAGCCCGGCGACGACGAGGCGCGCGCTGAATCTCGACTCTTGATCTGCCAAGTTTCCCATCCCGGTCGGGTACCGATTGACCCAGATCGAGAAGGATAACCGCTTCGGATACGAAAGGTGAAGTCTTCTGTCGAAGCGATGGCTCGATCGGTCGCGAGAATGCCCGCATCGTGCCAGGCAAGATCTACTCCGCGGACGCCTTGGATGGCGGCACCCAGCGAACTCGTTCGAAAAATTTCTGGAGTCGGGGCAATTCGGCGGCGATCTGGTTCCGGCCCCATCGCGCCGCTCGGTCGAGTTCCTCAGGCTTGGGAAGCAGGTTGAGGGGCGAGAGCGTCGGGAGGAACTCGACTCGCTGATGCGCATAGCGCTCGTTCAAGGCGACTTGTAATCCGATGATTCGGGTGACGGGCTGTAGCCAGAGATGGCCGAGGCCCATTTGGGGATGGAAACAGTCGAAGGCGAGAAAATAGACGTTGCGAGTTCCGATTCGACCCTCTTGGATTTGTCGCCAGGCTGGCCGGACCGGCACGTTGTTGGCGACACCGCCATCGACGAGCGCGACGACATCATCTCGCTCCATCACGTTCTGCAGGATCGCCTCCATATGAGGGTCGTCGCGTGTCATGTCGTAGTGAAGAAGCCCTGGGATCGCCGCCGAAAACCCGGCCGCATCGATCGCATTGAAATCCCTCGTGAGTTCGTCGCCACCGATGATGATTTCCTCTACGACCCGTGGATTGATGAACCCGATCATTCTCACGAGTTGGGTCACGATCCGCGCCCGCAATTGCAGAGTTTTCAGCCGCTTGTCGTCACGCAGGCGATGTGACCGAGCATATTGTTCGGGACTTTCCCCGAGTGCACCGCGGCGGACACCGGCCACGACGGCGTCGTAGGGAATCTCGAGATCCGTGAGCAACATTTCTTCACCATCGTCGCGGGTGAACGCGCTACCGATTCCGGCGCGCAGAAAGAGGCGTGCGATGCCCGGAAAGCCGAACCGGGTTCGCAGGCTCACGTATCGAAAGACGATCTCGGACCGCATGCTCTTCGCGATCTCCATGTATGCGCCGAAATCGCCGACCTTGTTTCGCGCCCGAAAGAGTCCGAGGATGGCCCCCATCGAAGATCCGATCACGTAGGCGGGAACGAGTCCCGCGTCCTGCAGGGCATCCCATGCCCCGATATAGCTGTAGGCAGAACCGCCCCCGCCGCCCGCCACGGTGACGAGGGTCTTGATGCCAAGCTCCTGATCCAAATGTCGCGGCGAGAAGTCGTCCGCATATTTCTCGAGGACCTCGTCGCGCGTCTTCTCGAGGGAATCCATCCATCGTTCGACGACGTCTGCGGCCGCTTCGAGGCGTTCCCTCTCGTCTTCGACCTGAAGCAGGATCCGACCCAATACTTCGATCACTTGTTTTCGAAAGCGGGTCAGGCGTGGAGAACGAACACGAATGTCGGGATGATCCGTTCGCCCGCCTTTGCGCGCCGCGCCCGGCTGGAATTCGTCGAGCGCTGCGAATGCAATCGCATAACGAATCCTATGCTGTGTCGTGCGGTTCAGGACGTCGGGGTGTTCGAGCAGTGCATCGATGAACCTCACCTCCATGCGTTGAAGGCGAAGCTTCTGCTCTTCCCGGTCGTGCTGCGAGTTCGCGATCATCGGCATGAGTGGGCTGGCCGCGAGGCTAGCAAAAGATCGACGTCGTGGGTCTAGCCCTTCGCTTTCTTGGCTCTCGGGGTGTAGGCGGTAATCTCGAAACCAGCGTCCTTCCAGGCGGTGAACCCCCCATCGAGATGACTCGTGCGCTGGAGACCGAGCCGCATCGCAACCGCCGTCGCCAGAGCGGATCGCCAGCCCGAACGGCAATAGAAGACGAAGCATTTGTCCTCTTGGAAAATCGGTCGGGCATAGGGGCTGTTAGGATCGATCCAGAATTCGAGCATTCCGCGCGGCGTGTGGATGGCGCCAGGCAGATGGCCTTCGCGTTCGAGCTCGCGGACGTCGCGAAGGTCGATGAGGATGAGCGCGTCATCGCCAATTTGCTCCGCGAGTCGTGTCGTCGAAATCAGTTCGATTTGTGAATTCGCTTCGTCGAGAAGCGTTTGGTATCCGATGCCGCCGCGAACCGTCATATGCCTCGTCCTTCTGATCGCAGAGGGAAAAGGCTAGCCCTTCGAGCGACCTAGGCCAGGGAATCGGACGGGTGTGCCCTCGCGTAAGCGCGAGCCTGGATCCGGTCGAGGTAGGCCGCCGGCGGAAAGAAGCTCAAACTGAGCGCCACGACCGCCACGGGCCCGACGATCAGGAAGATCACCCGAACGCTTCCGACGGTCAGGGGAAGGATTTTTTCGGCGACGCCGCTCGCCAATTCCTCGCTGCCCAGGACGACGATCGAGGCCGTTCGAAGCAGAAGCGCGATCATCGGAAGCAGCGTGACGGCACCCGTCCAGATCGACCAGAGGAAGAATCGATTCGTGAGAATCGGGTCAGCCAATCCCAGGCGCTCGCGTTGGCGCATCGAACGCCAATAGCGAAAAGACTCGTAGAACGCCCAGGAGGTCGGGATCAAGCGAGTGAAATTCGTCGCCACCATCGAATAGGAGTTTTCGATACTCGCGTGACCTGTGAGCAGAGTATGGGCCGTCGTAGACACGATCAGCGCAATGGTCACCCCGGCGAAGACGCGGGCGGTAGAGCCCGATTGATGAAAGACGCGAAGCGTGAAGAACGTCATTGCGATTGTTCCCGACGCGAAAGTCAGGTGGCCGAGCGTGTTGATCGTGTTGGCCAGATCGGGATCCGTTAGGACCAGCGAAATGCCAAGTACGCGTAGGGAAAGTCCGGTTGCGGCGCCGACGAAATAGAGTCCGCCCCAGAACTCGGGTGTCTGTCTCGAGCGATTCGCGAGGGAGAGCAGCCGGATTCCGGGTGCGATGAATAGAAGAAATATGAGAATCGGCCCGAGCAGTTGCATTCGATGTCGTCTCGACGGTCCGGGGGGTCGCGAATCGATGAATCCCATCGGAGGTTCGGCTGGGCAACTTGAGAACCGAATCGCGATCGGAGAGAACGCGGTCGACATGCGAGCTACGCTCGAACCGATTCGAGTTCGTGTCGTGCGTCCGTGATTTGGGGCGGATCGGTGGCCGTGGAGTCTTCGAAATGAATGCAGTCTCCGTCGAGGCGGAAAAGTCGTTCGATGAGGCTCGGCTCTTGGCCGATGCCCGTGCGAATACGGGTCTCAGCGATTTTGGGGACGATCCATTTCGGGAACCCCTCGGCGTCTTGTTGCGGTCGCTGCGCGAGGAAGCGCCACTCAACGCTCTCGGTCGCGAGATGTTTCGACGACGTATCGGGGAGAGCCTCGAGACGCGACTGAAGATCCAGGACTGGATTTCGCGCTTCCCAGAGATCCTTGATGAGGAGATCGAGGCACCGATCGTCGTGGTGGGTTTGATGCGAACTGGAACCACGATGTTGCATCGAATTCTGGCGAGCGATCCACGCAATCATGCCGCGATGTGGTGGGAGACGCGATTTCCGGCTCCAGATCGCGATACGAATTGGCGTGAGCCCGATCCGCGAATAGCGCCCGCGCAAGCGGAGGTCGCCGCAATTCTCGCCGCCGATCCACGCCAGGCCTCGATTCATCCCTGGGATGCTCTCGCGCCCGATGAAGAGATCATGCTTCTCGAACACTCTTTCTTGTCACACGTGCCCGAAGCCTTCGCAAACCTTCCGTCCTATCGAAGTTGGCTCGACGAACAGGACTGGACACCGGCCTATGTCTATCTCCGAAAGCTTTTGCAGTCTCTACAATGGCAGAAACGACAGCGGGGTCTCGTTCGGGAGCGTTGGGTCCTCAAGACACCCGGTCATCTCGGCTATATCGAACCCCTTTTCGCCGTCTTTCCGGGCGCCCGAGTGATTCAGACACATCGCGATCCACTCGAAACCGTACCGTCGGCCGCCTCCATGAACCATGCGTTGTGGGCGATCTACAGCGACGAAGAGGGCGCGAGCGAAGCGGGGGCACAGTGGCAGGAGCGCCTGGCCTGGGGCACGCGCCGCTGTATGGCGTCGCGGGAGCGTCATGCCGAGGATCGCTTCGCCGACATCTCGTTTCGAGATTTAATGCGCGATCCCGTGGCCGAGATCGAGCGCGCCTACGCTCGATTCGGAATCGAGATGACCGCGGAGGCACGCGAGGCCATGACTCGCTGGCGGACCGATCATCCCAGAGACAAGCGACCCGCACACGACTATGCCCTGGCGGACTACGGATTGACGGAAGAGGGGATCAAGGCCGCCTTCTCGGAATATCGGGCAAAGTACATCAATTCTTCAGACTAGGAGTCTCCTCTCATGGCCTATTCGAAAAGCCTGCTCATCGCTGTACTGGTGTTGGCGCTTTCTTCGATGAGTTCGACTGCTGGTGCGACGGACCGGCGGCAAGTCGATGCCGCCGATCAGCTAAGCGTCGACGCCTGGATTGACCGGGAGTTGCCGGGTCTACTAAAGACCTATCGCCACCTTCATGCCCACCCCGAGCTTTCGCTCCACGAAGTGGAGACGGCCCGGCTGGTTGCCGAGTCTCTTCGCGACGCCGGCTATTCGGTCGAGGCCGGACTCGGAGGACACGGCGTCGTGGGTATTCTTCGAAATGGCGACGGCCCAACGCTTCTGATCAGAGGGGATATGGACGCGCTGCCGGTCGTCGAAGCGACGGGCTTGCCCTATGCGAGCGTCGTGCGAACCAAAAATGCGGCTGGCCTGAGGGTAGGGACGATGCACGCCTGCGGACACGATGTCCACGTGACGAATCTGATTGGCACCGCGCGCTTGCTCGCTTCGATCGGCGAAGCATGGCGGGGGACGCTCGTCATCCTGGCGCAGCCGGCGGAGGAACTTGGGCAGGGTGCGTCGAGCATGATCGACGACGGGCTCTTTGATCGTATTCCGATGCCCGACCACGGTCTCGCACTACACGTCGCCGGGGAGTTACCGGCCGGAACGATCGGTTTTGTGTCGGGTTGGGCAGCGGCGAATGTGGACTCCGTCAAGATCACGATGTTCGGACGCGGAGGCCACGGGGCTCGGCCTCATCAGACGATGGATCCGATCGTGGCTTCCGCCCACCTCGTCATGGCGCTGCAGACCATCGTGAGTCGCCGTGTCGATCCTTCGGAATCGGCGGTCGTCACGGTGGGAACCTTTCACGGCGGCACGAAAAATAACGTCATTCCCGACGAAGTCGTTCTCGAATTGACGGTGCGATCCTACACGGACGAAGTGCGTCAACTCTTGTTGTCTTCGATCGAAGACATGGCGCGAGAAACCTGCAACCTCTTCGGTTGTCCTCGGCCGCCCGAGGTCTGGATCAAACCTGATTTCACACCCGCGATGTTCAACGATCCCGGTCTGGTGGCCCATGCTGTCGAATTGTTTCGCTCGTTGCTCAGCGACGAGAACGTTCGTGAAGTCGCAGCGACGATGACCGGCGAGGATTTCGGTCGCTATTCACGCCGTGCGAACTTCCCGACGTTCCTCTACCGACTCGGATCTGTGAATCCGGAGCGTTGGAAGGAAGCCGAGCAGGGTGGCGAACCGCTTCCCTCGCTTCATTCGAGTCGGTATTTTCCGGACGCCGAGCCGACGCTTCGGACGGGACTCCGATCGATGAGCCGGCTCGCATTGAGTCTGCTGGGGCCGCCGGACCCGAAAAAGTAGTCCCTGCCTGGTTGGCGGAATCCGTCCTTTGTCTCATCATCCCCGCCGCAATGCCGACACCCAATCCCTGTTCCGCCGATCGGGCCGCGGAGATGATCGAATCCGTAGACCGTTTGGGCATCCCGCTCGGTCCGGGCCAGCCCATCGGCTTCCTGCGTGCCCTCGGTCGACGCACGGATTGGACGGATCTGCGCGTGTTCGGAGCCCTGCTCGTCGAACTCTTCCCCGTCTTCGCGCATGAGGGTGTCTCTTTGCGGTCTGGATTCTTCGGGCCGGCGGAGCGGGCCCTGCGTGCGGCCGGACATAACATCGAATTCGTTCCGGCGGATTTCCGCCGCTTCGCGGAGATCGGTGAACGATTCAATCCGCGCGTCTTCGCAACGGCGGCAGCCCCACCGGATGAAAATGGCCGGATCTCGCTCTCGCTCCACGCGGGAGCAACGATCTCCGAGATCCAGAACGCGAGCCGAGATCCCTCGCGGCTGCTGATCGTCGAAACGAGCCCTGCCTATCCCCGAACGCTCGGTCTTCCGCCGGACCATCCCCATTCGATCTCGCTCGGGGACGTCGATGTCTGGATCGAGGGGGACGCCATTCCGGTCGAACTCCCCGATGCGGCCGCCGGGGCCGTCGAGACCTCGATTGCCTCCTATATCGAGCCCTTCATCGAGTCCGGCGCCACGCTACAAACCGGCATTGGTGGGGTGCCGAATGCCGTCGTCGAGTTGCTTGCGAAGGGCTCCGAAGGCGATTTCGGAATTCATAGCGAGATGTTCACGACGGGTTTGATGCGTTTGCATCAGGCCGAAAAAATTTCGAACCGCAAAGGAATTTTCGACGGCGTGTCGGTCACCACGTTCGCGATGGGATCTCGCGCTCTCTACGACTGGCTCGATGACAACGATGTCGTGCGATTTCTGCCGGTCGGCGTCGTCAATGATCCGGCCATCATTTCCCAAAACCGAAAGATGATCTCGATCAACGGTGCGCTCTCTGTCGATCTCTTTGGGCAGATCGTCGCCGACTCGATCTCGGGCGCTCAGCATTCCGGGATCGGCGGCCACGAGGACTTTCTCGCCGGAGCGGGGCGGGTTTCCGCCGGAAGGTCTTTGATCTGTCTTCCGTCCATGGCGAGAGTCGGCCAAACGAGTCAATCCCGAATCGTGGCTGCGCTCGAGCCGGGCTCGTTGGTGACCAGTCCGCGACATCAGGTCGATGTTGTCGTGTCGGAATTCGGTGCCGCAGAGTTGGCGGGTCGAACCGTCGGCGAGCGTGCCCACGCTCTTGCGGAGATCGCGCATCCGGACGTCCGCGATGCGCTGTGTGCCGCGGCCCGAGAAATCGAGCGACGCGGCGTCCTCGGCGTCCTCGAAGGATCTCCAATTGGAGACGGCACGCCGTCAGGCTAGAATTTCGCTGACGTCGCCGCCCGATCCGTCCGATGGGAGAATTCCTTGCGTAGTTCGACTCGTCTCGCGCCGGTCGCATTGATCGATTCCGACTCCGGCGAACCCGTCCGCCTTGGCGACCTCTGGCGGGACCGGACGGTCGTTCTGATCTTCCTGCGCCACTTCGGTTGACTCTTTTGCCGTGAGCAAGTCACGCAGTTGCGTGACTCGATGAAGTCGTGGACGGCTCAGGATGTCGACGTCGTGATCGTGGGAAACGGAAACCGCGATCTTGCTCTGGCGTTTCGCGAAGAATTCGAGATCGAGGGGCGATTGCTCATCGACCCCGATCTGCATGCCTACCGCGCGGCGGGTCTCCGGCGCGGGCGTCGCGAGATGACGTCTCCCCAATTGATCGGGAATACGATTCGTGCGCTGCGAAGTGGCGCTCGTCAGACGGCGGTACAAGGAGACGCTTGGCAACTCGGTGGCGTCTTCGTTTTTGCACCGGGCGGCGAGCTGCGTTTCCAACATCGCTCGGCCGTCGCAGGAGATCATGCCGACCCGTCCGAGATCGAGGCGGCGCTCGAGGAGGCGGCCGAAACGATCGACGAGGAAGTTCCACCGCCGTCGGTATTGGCCCCTGCGTTGAATGCCCTGCGCCCTGCGCTCGATGCGTCCCCCTTCCTGTCCTTCGACCGAATAGGTTTCCAGAGGCACTCGGTTGGATTCGACCCCGCCGATCTGGATGTGGATCTCTACGGGCGTCGATGTCTCGTGACCGGCGCGAACTCTGGACTCGGATATGAAACAGCGCTCGCCCTGGCGGATCTGGGGGCCGAAGTCCATTTGTTATGTCGCGAGGCGGATTCGGGCCAAGATGCGGCCGATTCGATGCGCGAGGCGACCGGGAATCGGAGAATCAGCGTGACGGTCCTCGATCTTGCCGATCCGGTATCGATCGACGAGGCCATTCGTCAGCTGGGAAAGGATCCTGTCGACGTTCTCGTGCATTGTGCCGACGTGTTGCCAAAGACGCGGATCGAGACCGAAAGCGGGCTCGAGCTGGCCTTTGCGACTCATCTGGCCGGTCCACATAGACTGACCCGAGGCCTGGCCTCGGCACTCGAAGCGTCCGACGATGCCCGTGTCATCTGGGTTTCGTCGGGCGGCATGCTGACCCGCCAGCTCAATGTCGTGGATACGCGGTGGGTCGAGCGCGAATACGATCGCTTCCGCGCCTATGCCGAAACGAAACGAGCTCAAGTCGTGTTGGCGGAACTCTGGGCCGAGACCTTCAACGGTACGTCCGTTCGTGTGAACTCGATGCACCCCGGTTGGGTCGATACGGCGGTCGTGAAGAACTCGCTGCCGCTTTTTCACCGGATTGCCAAGCCGATTCTGCGGTCGGCTTCCGAGGGGGCGGACACCATCGTCTGGTTGGCGGTTTCACCGGATGCCGAAGGTCGAACGGGGCGCTTCTTTTTCGATCGCCAGGCGGTCCGGACCCATTGGCTGTCCACGACACGTGAAACGAAGGAGGATCGCGACGCGCTCTGGCGAATCTGCGAAGAACAATAGACCGGAGCCGAATTCGGACCGGAGGAGTCGGGGCGAATCGCCGCCAACGGGATCCGGATAGACATCCCCCTTCGTTCCGGGACAGCGATCGCTCGCTCCCGGTCTCGCCGTGGTTCGACTATCGTAGTCGTGGGCCCCTGGGTTGCTCGATCGAAAACCGATTCAATGCCAAGGGATGGGCCCTTCGAGCCGAGGATTCAAGTGCGTCTAGTGGGCTGCCATGAGTGTGATGCCGTCGTCGAGGAGCCCTTCGTTCCCGACGGCGGGTCCGCGATCTGTGGACGGTGTGGCGGGACTCTTTTTCGCCGCCAGCGTCAGACGGTCGAAATTACGCTCGCCCTTTCGATTTCGGGTGCGATCCTTTTCGTCGTAGCCAATGTCTACCCCTTTCTCGCTTTTGAGCTTCAAGGTCAGGTGGCCCAGACGACGCTTCGCTCCGGCGTTTCCGCATTGTGGGGACAGGGGCAATACGCCGTGGCCGGCCTGGTCTTGGTGACGACGATTCTCGCTCCCGCTTGCCAGCTTGCTCTGCTTCTCTTCGTGCTGGCACCGATCCAGTTCAAATGGCGGAGCCGGGGTGGGATTCGGGTCTTCCGTTGGCTCGGACGAATTCGTGCGTGGAGCATGATGGAGGTCTTTCTGATCGGAATTCTGGTGGCCTTGGTCAAGTTGTCCGACATGGCGGATATCGTGCCCGGCCTCGCGCTCTGGGCCTTTGCGTTGTTGATTCCGATCCTTGCCGGCGCGCTCGTCTTTCTCGACGCCGAACTCGTTTGGCGGGAACTCGAGGCGGTCGAATGACGGCTTCCGTCCTACCCGCCGGGATGGCGCACGCACAATGTCATGCGTGCAGCCTGGTCATGACGATCCCCGAAGAAGCGCGGGAGTCACGACTCGGATGTTCTCGATGCGGCACGGTCGTGCATCGTCGAAAGCCGAACAGTCTGTCGCGAACCATGGCTCTCTTGCTTGCGGCCGTCATCTGTTATGTGCCCGCGAATGTCTATCCGATCATGGCGATCACATCCTTCGGAAAAGTTCAGTCCGACACCATTTTCTCGGGCGTAATCTATTTGTTCGTTCACGGAATGTGGCCCTTGGCTCTGATCGTATTCGTCGCGAGTATCATCGTGCCAACGATGAAGCTCATCGGACTCACGGCGCTCGTCATCTCCATCCGGCGCCGAAGCCAGTGGCGTCCTCAGGAGCGCGCCCGCCTCTATCGGACCATCGAAACCGTCGGACGTTGGTCGATGGTCGATGTCTACGTTGTTACGATTCTCGTGGCATTGGTCCATCTCGGGTCGATCGCGTCGGTGGAGGCTCAGACGGGTGCGTTTTTCTTCGGAGCGGTCGTCGTGTTGACGCTCCTTGCCGCGCAGAGTTTTGATCCGCGATTGATCTGGGATTCAATAGAGGACAATGATGAGTGAGGAAAACGAAATGGCGGAACCCAGGGGGGAGGGCGCGGCGCCGCGTGCGGTCGTACTCGATCGTGCGCGCATCTCCGTGGTCTGGCTCATCCCACTCCTTGCCGCCGTCGTCGGAATCTATCTCGCCTATTCGGCTTGGATGGAACAGGGGCCAACGATCACGATTACCTTCGAGAGCGGCGAAGGACTCGTGGCCGGCAAAACAAAGCTCAAACACAAAAAGGTCGAAATCGGACTCGTCGAATCGGTCCGGTTGGCCGACGATCTCAGCCATGTCGTCGTGACCGCAACATTGGCGACGGGTCTGTCGCAATACCTGACCGAGAAGACGCGTTTCTGGGTGGTGCGCGCTCAGGTATCCGCCGGGCAGATCACCGGTCTCGACACGGTGCTTTCCGGCGTGTATATCGCGGTCGATCCTTCGGATGAAGGGTCGCGCGCCCGGCGCTTCGTGGGCCTCGAAAAGGCACCGATCATAATGTCGGACAAGCCGGGCACGATCTTTTCGCTCCGTGCCAAGGATCTCGGATCGGTCGATGTGGGCTCCCCCGTCTACTATCGCTGGCTTCGTGTCGGACAGGTGGCCGCCGCTGGATTCGACGAATCCGGCGACGCGGTGGTCGTTCAGATTTTCATCGAGGCGCCGCACGACCAGCGAGTCCGGTCGACGACGAGATTCTGGAACGCATCGGGTTTCGATGCGACCGTGACCGCAGACGGGATACAGATCGATACGCCCTCTCTGGTTTCAATGCTGGTGGGAGGGATCGCGTTCGAAACGCCAGCCACCATGACCGTGGCCCGCGACGTTCCCATCGACATGATCTTTGAGCTCTATCCGAATAAACAAGCCACTCGTCAACCGCGCTATCGCTGGAAATCCCGCTTCATTCTCTATTTTGAGGGGTCCGTCGCGGGACTTTCCCGGGGATCGTCCGTCGAATTCAGGGGCATCAAGATCGGCGAAGTTCTTGCCGTCCATCTCGTCTTCGATTCCAAGACGAACGATTTTTCGATTCCGATCGTGATCGAAATCGAGCCTGAACGATTCGGTCTGGTCGATGAGCCGGAAGACCGCGACGCACTCCCTGGATTGCATGACATGGTCGCGCGTGGCTTCAGGGCAAGGCTTTCGACGAGTAGTCTACTCACCGGCAAGAAGGTCATTGATTTCGATTTCATCATGGATGCCGAACCCGGCGAGATTCGGATGGGAGAACGGTATCCGGTCTTGCCGACGGCCGCGGGTGGATTCGATGCAATCACGAATCGGATTACTCGAATCGTCGAGAAGGTCGATCGGATTCCGATCGAGTCGATCGGGCAGAATCTGGAAGAGGTGCTGATCGGTCTCTCGGGGACACTCGGCGAATTCGAAGCGCTCGCGGGTTCGGCGAACGAGAACCTCGTGCCGCGATTGTCGGCGGCCCTGGCGAAGCTCGAAGATACATTGGGTTCGGCCGATTCCATGATCTCTCCGGAGTCACCGATGGCGCAAGACCTCGAGCGACTTCTGCGAGATCTCGCCAAGGCGGCGGAATCGATTCGCTCGCTCGCGGAGCGGCTCGAAGAGCATCCCGAAGAGCTACTCAGGGGGAAGAGCAAATGAGGAAACGGTTCATGACCGGCGATCCTTCACGCGCGATGTTAGTGATCGTTCTTCTCGTATTCTGTCAAGGATGTCTGGGTCGAAGTCCGGCGGTTCGGCATTTCATGCTGGGTACTTCCGAGTCTCCGGCGGCGGTCACGCAATCGCTCGACACCGCCGTTCTCGTCGGGCCACTACGACTGCCTGCGTATCTGGAGAGAACCCAGATCGCGACACTGGAGGGAAATGGGGAGGTCGGACTCGATGAGTTCAACCGCTGGCTCGGCGGCTTTCGAGACAATTTCCTTCGCGCGGTTTCGCTTGGCCTGGCTCGGGAATTGGGGTCGCGTCGAATCGTGGCTGCTCCCTCGCGGGCCCCTTTCGAGTTTGACTACCGAATCCGGCTGCACGTAGACGACCTGATTGCGATGGAGGACGGCAGACTGCGCGTGTGGTTGCGGTGGACGTTGATTCCGGAGGGCGAAACGGAATCCGTGAAACTCTTCGTGATGGATGAAGTCCTTGCGATTGCGGGGGGCTCCGTCGAGGATCTCGTGCGAGCACACGACGAAGCGATCGACGAATTGGTTCGGCGTATCGCCATCGAGGTCGTTGCGCTCGAGTCGAACGATTGAGGGGGGCGAGGCCGCCTTGTCTGCCAACCGTTCCATGGGTGCGCCCCTTCTCTTTTCGCGGGCTACGCTGGCGGTCGCGATCGTCAGCGCTCTCACATTTCGCCTGATCGCGGCGCCGAGCGCGGTGCCGCAGAATTTCCTCTAGAGAACTCTGGGAGTTGAAGACATCATGGGAACCCGAGCCGCCGCCGGTCTAGAAGCTTGGCATCGTGTCGTCCAAGACATGAACGCTGAATCGCTCGACGAACTCCTCGCGGATGACGTCGTATTCCATTCCCCCGTCGTCCACACTCCCCAAGAGGGCAAGGCTCTGACGAAGCTCTATTTGATGGCGGCCTTCAACGTGTTGCCGGGCCAAGCTTCGGCCGAGAATGGGGAAAAGAAAGCGAAGGGGAATTTCGAATACGTGCGTGAGGTCGTCGGCGAGAACGACGTCGTTCTCGAATTCGTGACCCAGCTCGATGGGATCACCGTCAACGGAGTCGATTTGATTCGATTCAATGACGAAGGCAAGATCGTCGAATTCAAGGTCATGATCCGACCGCTGAAGGCGATCCAGAAGATTCACGCGCAAATGGCGCAGATGCTCGAAGGATTGAAGAATCGGGATCTCTCCGCCGAGTCGTGACCCGTACATCGATCGTCGAATGAGGTCCGCTCTGCCTCGATCGCCCGCTATGATCCGGCGGATGTCCTCTTCCTCCCGTCGCCGGTATCAGCTTCGTCGTACAGACCTCAATCAACAGATCGAAGACCTGCTCGCCGCCGCGAGTCGCGAAAACACGCAGGCCGAGGACCTCGAACTCGTTCGTCAGATCTTGGTGACGGGCGTTCATCTCCTGCGCGATCAGACCTCACGAGCCGAATTGAAGCTCATCAACAGTGCGCTCAAGGAATTGCGCCACGCCTTTCGCGTATTCAAGCCCTACTCACAAATGCGTAAGGTGGCGATCTTCGGAAGCGCACGGACGGAGCCTGCGCATCCCGACTGGATTCACGCGCGGGCTTTCGCGGAAAGGATCGTTCGTGCTGGATGGATGGTGATCACCGGCGCGGGCGGTGGAATCATGAGCGCGGCGCAGGGGGGTGCCGGACGAGACGCATCGTTCGGCGTGAATATTCGGCTGCCCTTCGAGCAGGAGGCGAACGAGACCATCGCCGGAGATCCGAAGCTCATCAACTTCCGATACTTCTTCAGCCGCAAGATCATCTTCGTCAAGGAAGCCCATGCGATCGCGCTCTTCCCGGGTGGGTTCGGCACGCATGACGAGGGATTCGAAGCGCTCACGCTGATTCAGACGGGCAAGAGCGAGATGGTTCCGATCGTCTTCGTTGATGCGCCCGGAGGACGCTATTGGCGAGATTGGCTCGAATACGTCGAGACCCATCTCGCGGAGCGGGGCTTGATCGCGCGGGAGGACCTGAATCTATTTCGCGTTGCCGATTCGGTGGACGAAGCCGTCGAGGAGATCGAAGGCTTCTATCGAAACTATCATTCGAGCCGTTATGTCGACGGAAAGCTCATCTTGCGGCTGCACGTCGCGCCGAGTGATGTCGAACTCGAAGCGTTGAACGACGAATTTTCGGATCTACTCGAATCGGGAAGTATCGAGCGGACCGATGTGCTTTCGGGTGAGGAAAGCGAAACCGCCCATCTTCCGCGGCTTCGACTCCATTTCAATCGCAAGGCGGTGGGTCGGCTCCGCGGCTTGATCGATCGGCTGAATGGCTTCGCCGAAGAACCGGCGCCACCGAGCGATGCGAGACGTCGAGAAATTTTCGCCACACCGATTCCAGAGGAACAAGTCGAAGCGGAATATGAAGAGGATGAATAGAGTCGACGAATGACATCAGACGGTGAGTCGAACATCCGTCACGCCGTCGAGAAAAGTGGACGCCAAACCGCCGGCTCGCGCCCGTGCAAAGGCTGAATTCGCGATCAGAGGAATGAGACGTCGTGCCGCGCTATGGAAGGGCGTCGTTCCCATGATCAACCTGGGCGGGATCGCGGCGAGGCGTTGGATCCGGTCGATTTCGGGTCCGCGTCGGGCCTCGACCTGTCGTGCCGCCTCTTCGAAGTGGCGGCCTCCGCGAAGCGCGGGAACGAGAACGTTGGCCGCCACGATTGCGTCTCGCAGGGCTAGATTCAGACCTTGGGCTCCGACGGGTGACATCGTGTGAGCCGCGTCGCCGATGAGCAGCGTGTTCGGGCTCGACCATCCCAGAACACGATCCGTTGCGGTGTCGAGTAGGAAGGGTCGACTGAACTCGTCTCGATGCTGGATCAGATGAGCCGCAAGCTCAGGCTCTGTGTGCTGGCTCATTGCCTCGATCCACTCGTCGAATCCGCGCGCTCGCAGCTGGCCGTAGGAACCCTTCAGAATCACCCAAGCTACTTGAAGCAGGCCGTCGGGGGCGCGGACCGCGATGAGCAAGTGTCCGTTTCCGAGTTCGAGGCGAAATCGAGAATCGGTCCACGACTCGGGGTAGGGCAGCTTGAACCAGACGACGTCGAGGGGAAGACTCCTCGTGCGAACGGGTGGGGCCAAACGTTTTCGAATGATCGAACTGCGGCCGTCCGCGCCGATCACGAAGGGCACCCGCATCCTTTCTTCATGATCGCTGCCCGAGGACGAGAGGCGCAGGGTGATTCCGCCGTCGCCTTCCCGGACCCAGCCGCGCACCGTGCTTCCACGGCGCAATTGGAACGCGCCGGTCTCCTCGCAGAGAGCGACGAGAGATTCGAGGAGTTCGGGCTGGGAGACAACGGTCGGTGGACGCGAGTCGAATTGCGCGGCTTCGACTTCAATGAACCGCACACGATTCAGGTATCCCTCGAATCTGTCCGGAACGACGGTGGAGATGTCGTCCAACGAGACGCCCGCCTCGCGCAATGCGCGAATGCCGCTCGGCATCAGCACTTCCCCGCGAAACTCTCGTGAGAAATCGGTTTGGCGTTCGATCAGAACCGTTTCGATTCCACGCGAGGAAAGCAGGTAGGCCAACAAGGCGCCCGCGGGTCCTGCTCCGACGATCGCAACCTGCGCTTCCATCGATTCACCGGGTCGGGAGGTGTTGGGAGAGGCTACCCCATGATTCACGGAATCAAGCGTTTCGTCGAGGACGTTCCCGTTCCGCTGGGCTAGGCAGGCTCAGTATCGCGTGCCACTGGCCCATCGGGGTCCGCACTGGGGCCGTGCAGGCCGATCCTGGGCCTGCGGGAAGTGGCACGGGATTCCGTTATGCTTCGCGGTTCCGAGAAAGCAGTTGAAGAGAGGATTCGAGATGTCTGAAGTACCGAGTTGGGATCAGGCGATCGCTACGCTGACGGGTCCT
>Ga0209988_10001160_pt1 | contig 17028 bp, 15 predicted proteins | sample N075metaG_FD_183115 | JGI IMG/M metagenome (GOLD analysis project Ga0209988, IMG submission 183115) | Deep subsurface microbial communities from Kermadec Trench to uncover new lineages of life (NeLLi) - N075 metaG (SPAdes) (version 2) | ecosystem: Environmental > Aquatic > Marine > Ocean trench... | reverse complement strand
CATCGGTGAATTTCCCTTTAGGGTGGAGCGGTTCCGTTTCCGAGGAAGAAATTGCGTGGTGAACCGTCTCGGGAACGCTATAACTGTTAGCGCCATTAACGTATGCCGTAGAAACATGGACTAATATCGCCTTTTTACAGGCGCTGGCGAATTCGGCGATGCGGCCAGCACTCAGGACGTTCGCTGCCAGCGCCTCATTGAGTGGCGCATCGAAGGAAACGGCAGCAGCACTATTGATCACAATATCGACCTCTTTTTGGAGTCGGATTCTCAGGGCCTCATCGATTCCTAATCCCTCCTGTGAGATATCGCCGGATACTGCAATTAATTTTTCTTCAAGGAAAGCTCTGCCCTTCTCTCCATAGGACCGGTAAAGCCGATCGAATACATTGGAACGAAACAGTTCCTTGGTTAATCGTTGTTCGGCCGTCAGTGTCTGTCCGCCGAGTTGCTCTTTGGGCCGGATTAAAAGATAAAGCCGCTTCACGTTGGGAGCGATTCTCAAGATTTTCTCCACCAAGGGTTGCCCCAGAAAACCCGTGGCACCGGTGATAAAGATTGTCTTGCGTTCTAAGGCTTCTTTGATTCTATTCATCTTCTAAATATGGAGGGTCCTATAATTGTGGCCGCACCTCTAAGGACTTTCGCGTTCACCGGAGTTTGGCCATAAATGTCGCCGTCGAACATTTTACTCAGGTTTATCGGCGTGTCTATCCTGACAGACCGGGTACGGTACAAAGAGAACTTTGGGTGCTCTAAGTGGCGACCGCTATAAATCTTTGGGAAATTCAGCATTAAGTCCACTTTCCCGATATCATTCACCACCACCACATCAAAGAGACCGTCGTCCATTCGAGCTGCCGGCGCCATGAGTAGTCCTCCACCACAAAACCGCGTGTTCTGAATTAAAACTGAAGTGCAATTCACGGTTAGAGTTGCATCATCTAGTGTGATCTTCACTGGGGTAGCCCGTAGGTGATTGATGGCCTTATAGGTGGCTATAAAAAAGGCGAGGGAGCCTTTTAGGTATTTCATTTTGTTTACTTCTTGAGCTATGACCGCGGGGAAACCCAACCCTAAAGTGGAGATAAAACATCGCTCCTGCTCCCAACCCACATCGACTTTAATAGGTCCTCCGGTAAGGACAACTTCTAGCGCTTCTTCGGGTTGATTGTAAGGGAGGTCGAGGCTTCGGGCTAAGTCATTCCCTGTCCCTACGGATATAATCCCAAGCTCTATCCCGGTATTCACTGTGGCATTAACTACCTCGGAAATGGTCCCGTCCCCGCCGAAAATAACAATTCTGGGTTCACCCTTTTCAGCAAGGCGCTGAGCAAGTTCCGTTGCATGACCTGGGTACCGCGTCTCGAAAAGCTCAGGCTTAATTCCCTTTGCTTCAAGGAGCAATCGGAGTTCTCTAATAGCGCGAGCGCCTCGCTTATGCCCGGCTCTTGGATTGGCTATAATCTTCATTCCCAGCTGCCAGTGAGTATAACGAGGAGGGTGATATCGGGCCAAGGGAAAAGCTTAAATGGAGTGGTATAATTCTGTTGGTGGGAGGTACTTCCCGTCTGGTGACGGGCCTGGTCTTCAAAACCAGCCGGACTGCGGCGAGAGTCGTGGTCGGTGGGTTCGATTCCCATGTACCTCCGCCAATCGTCCTTGAAGAGAGTCTTGTTGTAACTACTCTGTATTTGTTTCTGTAGTAGTAGTAGAGGGTGTGTATTTTGTTGAAAACAGCGCTAGGTTATATAAAATACAGGTATTACGGGGTGGAGAACTATGTGAATAAAAGTAGGGGTTTAACGGGTTAAGTGGTTGGGTTGGGTAAAAGTATAGAGATTTGGGGTATATACACAGCTTTGGCCCACACCGCTGTGTGAAATAGAGATAAGTAGTTTTAAGGTAGTAAGTTAGGTTATTTAGAACTTTGTGGAAGGGTGGCAGGAAGATCCAAACGCCGATTAACGAATTGAAGTGAACAGCAAAAAGAAAGAATTTATAGTGGCAATCCAAGGGGAGCGCGGATCTTACAGTGAGGTCGCGGCAACGCGCCTCTTGGGAGATAAAGTCACGCTGCGTTGCTGCGAGCGCTTCGAAGACGTTTTTAAACTTACCGCAGAAAGCGATACTCAGTACTGCCTAATCCCTTTAGAGAACTCTTTGTCCGGGTCTATTCACAAAAACTATGACCTACTATTGCGACACAAACTGAAGATTACCCGGGAAATCAATCTTCAGATCAAACATAATCTCATTACAATGCCGGGTGTCTCCTTTAAAGAGATCAGCACGGTGTTTTCTCATCCGGTCGCTCTAGACCAATGTGATCATTTTTTCGAAAAATTTCCGGGCTTGGTTAAGCGTAGCGCCTATGACACGTCGGGAAGCGTAAAACGCATCATGGAAGAGAACCTCCGCGACTGCGCAGCAATAGCAGGAAAACAAGCCGCAGAATACTATGGCGGGAATATTGTGATGAAGGAAATCCAGGATAATAAAGAAAATTTCACCCGATTCGTGCTGCTTGGCCGCGAACTGGAAACCCGGAAGAAGGCCGACAAAACCTCAATAGCGTTTAGCTTTGGGAATGCGGCTGGAGCTCTTTCTAAGTGTCTTAGTGTTTTTGCACTACGAGACATCGACCTTACGAAAATCGAATCTAGACCTATTCATGGACGACCCTGGGAGTACCTTTTCTATTTGGACTTTTTAGGAAATACCGGTCAAGAAAGCACCCTGAAAGCGCTGGACCATTTGAGGGAACTCACTGAGTTTTTGGAAATTCTCGGTTGTTATCCGCGTGACGCCAGCCATGAAAAGAAGGGGATGTAGAGGTGAGACTTGAAGGGGTAGCCCTAGGCTTTCCGGGAAATAGGGAGCTTCCGCTGGACCGCTTCGGGAGAGTTGAATCGAAAAGGTAAAGTTGGTACCATCACCCCTCTCCGTAGAGAAAACAAGGGACAAGAGAAAATCATGAAGCGGACATTTCAACCACGAAACAGGCGCCGCCGTAAGAAACACGGCTTCCGTGAGCGAATGCGGGTACGCTCAGGCCGATCCGTATTAAGAAGACGGCGAGCGAAAGGCCGTAAGAGGTTGACGGTGAGTGGATGACCAGGGACACGGGTTTTCTAAGGCGGAGCGCCTCCGCAAGAGGAGGGAGTTCCTGGGCGTGTATGAGCGAGGCGATAAGATCCAATCAACCTATTTCGTTCTCTACATGCTGGAGAATGGGCGGCCCCATCATCGGCTGGGGATTACTGTTTCCCGGAAGATCGGTAGGGCAGTAGTCCGAAATCGCATTAAGCGCCGCCTGCGCGAAGTCTTCAGAACGAACAAGCAGGCCATCTTCCCCCACTGCGACCTGGTGGTCAACGCAAAGCGGTCAGCGGCCCGGGCCCATAATCAACAGATCCAGGAAGACATCCTCAAGGGAATTCTGCGGTGGAAACAAAAAGCCGAGCCGCCCGGGAGGGGAGGATAAGAAAGTGAAAGTGTTACCGATGGGATTGATCAGGGTCTACCAGGTCCTCCTTGTGCCTATCCTGCCGCCATCCTGCCGATTCAACCCTTCTTGTTCTGAGTATATGCACCAAGCGATCGATAAATTCGGGGTCGCGCGCGGCGCTTACCTTGGCCTGAAGAGAATACTCCGATGCCACCCCTGGCACCCCGGAGGGGCCGACCCTATTCCTTAAAGAGCGAACAAACTATGGCCATCCAAGACCTCCCTGAAATGGGTATGGAAAAACGGCTGCTTCTGGCCATGGTTTTATCCATGGCCATTCTGTTCCTGGTTCCCTATTTCACGGGTGCGCCCCCGCCGTTACCGGCTCCGGAGCCGGCCGTTGAAGTAGAGGAACTAGCCCCGCCAGCGCTCAGTCGGGAACTCCCCCAGGAAATCCGTGAAATAGATGAGGCGGAGCCAGCGACCCGTGTCGCTCGCCAGATCATCGAGGTAACGAACCAAGATCTGGTACTGCGATGGAGCAATGCGGGAGTCGTTTTACAGAGCGCTCAACTCAGGAACTATCGCACGGTAGACAACCTGCCCTTGGAAATGATTCCCCAGCAATTACCGGAGGCTGCGAGGCAGACGTTTGGGATCCGCACAGGAGATCAAGAATGGGATAAGCGTTTGATGGGAGCCGTGTATGAAGTAAGTGGAGTTATTGGGGGTAGAGTGCAAGCCCCAGCGGAGATCACCTTTCATTATCGAGATTCCTTGATCGAAGTCAGTCGAACCATCCGTATTCCCGCAGAAGGCTATGTTGTGGATATGGAAACGGATGTCCGTGTTCAGGGCCGGTCCGTCCCCTTTTCCGTGCTGCTAGGGCCGGGAATCGGAGAAATTTCATCCACTACAGACCAAGACTTCGCGGAGCCTAAAGCTGCCTACTTCTTGAATGGGGCGGTGCAGCGGCATACTGCGGAAGAATTGGAAGAGGCGCCAGCCCAGTTACCTGCCGGAGTACGCTGGGTTGCCTTGGACAGCAAATACTTCACCTATTTACTCTTGAGTCCTGACGGGATCCGCGGCGGAAACATCACCTCCAGCGCCTTTACTGAAGAAACCCCTGATGGCGAAGTCCTGGAGATGGCCTTCCTGGGTGCCGAGGTGGAGATGGAAGCGGGCGCCCGCTACTTAGCGTTTTTGGGGCCGAAAGCCTACCAGGTGCTGGAAGCCACAGATTCAACGCTGAGCCAACTGATTGACTACGGATGGTTTGGCTTTTTAGTGAGACCCTTGTTGCTCAGCTTGAATTTCCTTTACGGCTACCTCCACAACTACGGTTGGGCCATCATTGTCCTCACCTTCGGGATTAATCTGGTGCTTGCCCCCGTGCGTTACAAGCAGACGGCTTCCATGAAGAAAATGTCGGTGCTTCAGCCCCAAATAAAGGCCATTCAGGATCGATACAAGCGAATGAAGCGCACCGACCCCCGCCAGGGCAAGAAGAATGAAGAAGTCATGGCCCTGTACAAGGAGCACGGCGTGAACCCTCTTGGGGGTTGCTTACCGTTGGTGATCCAGATGCCCTTTCTCTTCGCTTTCTATAGAATGTTGTATTCCTCAATGGAATTGAGGGGAGCTCCTTTTATCGGTTGGATCCAGGATCTTTCCCGGCATGACCCCTATTATGTGACGCCCATCTTGATGGGTATCAGCATGATGGTTCAGCAAAAGATGACCCCGGCGGCTGGTGATCCCACTCAGCGCAAGATGATGATGGTTCTGCCCATAGTCTTTACCTTCTTTTTCTTGAACTTTTCCAGTGGCCTGGTCCTCTATTTTCTGTTCAGCAACCTCTTTGGTATGATGTTTCAGTTTTTGACCCAAAGATGGCAACAGGAGACGGCAGAGGTGCCTACGAAGAAGCCTAAGAAGAAGTGACAGCCCGATCGAGCCAATCATGAACTTCGACAGAGAAAAGTTGGAGAGTGAAGTCGGACATTTCCTCAAGGAATTGCTCAAGGCGACCGGCCTTGACTTGGAGTTTCGATGCGAACCAGAAGATCATACCATGACGGTTTGGCTATCTGGCCAGGACGCCTCCATGGTGGTGAGTAGCAACGCCCGACTCCTTTACGCGATCAACCACCTACTCAACCGCGTCTTCTACGAGAAATCGCCCCAACGGTGGAGTTTCGTCGTTGATTGCAATGACTACCGGGCCACCCGTGAGGCTGAGCTTGAGATTCTAGCCCGCGAAGCGGCGGAAAGGGTCAAGCACTCAGGCAACCTTCTTCCACTGGAACCCATGCCTGCCAGCGAACGGCGTGTCGTCCATCTGGCATTGGCCCAGGCAGCGGGCGTCAGTACCGAAAGCGAGGGGGTTGGTGCACAACGCCGCGTGGTGATTCTCCCCTTGGCTTAAGCCGGGATTATGGATAAATTCTCTATTGCAGTGCCGCGATCATACAGCGTGCGCTGCCCACCGAGTGCGGGACCCGCAGAAGCGGGTACCCCTGGTCCTCTCGGCGTACTTCAAGAATACGCCTGCGGGTCCCCTCGCCCGCCTTGTTATCGCGTCGCCTGCGACACTTTGTCACGAAAACCTATACCTAGTCCCGGCTAGCCTTTTCACTACGGTGAGTTACGGCCAAAAGAGAACTATTGTGGCGGTTGCGAGTCCTCCTGGTCGCGGCGCAATTTCACTCGTGCGCTTGAGCGGTCAACAGGCGAAGGAATTTGTGACCAGCCACTTCCGTGCCCAGGGTCGGGCCGATTGGGTTCCCCACCGACCGTTGTTGGGGCGCATTTTGGATGCCCTTGGAAACCCGTTGGATCAGGCCTTGGTGACGTATTTTCCCGGTCCTTCGTCTTATACGGGGGAGGACATGGTTGAAATATCCTGTCATGGCAGCCCTGTGGTGGTCCAGCAGATCGTTGAAAGTCTACTGGAAGCGGGTGCTGATTTGGCTGAGCCGGGAGAATTCACTTTGAGAGCTTTCCTGAACGGCAAATTGGATCTTGCTCAAGCAGAAGCAGTCCGTGATTTGATCGACAGCCAGACGGCTTTCCAGGCCAGGCTGGCTGCTGAACAACTGGAGGGAAAGCTTTCCCGAGCACTGGAGCCCATCAAGAATGAACTTGTGCGCATTTTATGCCAGATGGAGACCGCGGTGGAGTTTGGGGAGGACGGTATTGAGCTGGAGGAGCGGGGGAAGCTGGCCGAAGCGTTGCAGGGGGTGGACCAGCAGCTGGAGGACCTGGAAGAAAGTTTTCGTTTGGGAAGAATTGTCCAGGAGGGAATTACGGTTGCCATTGCTGGCAGGACTAATGTAGGTAAGTCAAGTTTGTTCAATGCGTTAGTGGAGGATGATCGGGTGATTGTTGCGGCTATCCCGGGAACCACGCGGGACGCAGTGACCGAGACCATCAATCTTGGGGGAATTCCGGCCTGCCTGGTGGACACGGCGGGAATCCGGGAGGCTGAGGACCCTTTGGAGCAGCTTGGCGTTCAGAAGTCGTTGCAGTACCTGCGGCAATGCGATCTGGTGCTTTTTGTGTTGGATCAGTCGGTTCCTTTTGGCGAGGAAGACCTCCGCATCTGGGAGGTGGTCCGGAAGCAGCGGTGTGTTTTAGTACTCAATAAGGAGGACTTGCCTCCTAAGGGTCACCTGGATATTCCGCCAGAGGTGGAAGAAGGCTGCGCGGCCAAGATTAGAGTCTCAGCACTTGAGAAAACCCACCTCGAGGATCTCAGTGAGGCCGTCTTGAGCGCCATTGCCGGTGAAGGCAACTTTGAACAAGAGGGGGTCTTGATCACCAGCCTTCGGCATAAGCGATGTGTTCAGGAGGCACGGAGGCAACTCCGGGAAGGAATCGGATCTTACCAACAGGGAATGAGCGAAGAATTTCCTCTTTATGATTTTAAGAAGGCCTTGGATTCGATGGGCCAAATTACGGGGGCAACGACTGTCGACGATATTCTCCAGGAAATCTTTTCGACGTTCTGCATTGGTAAGTGAGTGGGAATAATCGCCGATTTCCAGAAGGGATCGCGATTCGTGTTTTAATCAGCCTGCCGACGGTCGGTGTTAGGCGGGTTCTCTCCCTAAATTAGGTCGACCTTAGGCTAGTACCTCCTGATTGGATGTCGAAGGAGATTCATCCTAGATTTAAGGGGAACTTGCTCCTTCGGTAAAAGCTTTCAATTAGTGGTTCCAGCAGAGAGGTCAATGATCCTTGGGCTTCCCTTTTTTGGTCTCAACAGGGCATCGTACTTGGGTTTCAGGTGAAAGATTGGAGAACGGTGTGTGATAGCTGAAAGCCGGTGAGAGTAAGGGTTGCAGTGGGACTTACTACGAAGTAAGTCAGTTCCTTTCCTGGAGGGTCTCAAGGCTTTAAGGTACTGAGGTTAAAGGACAAACAGCAGGCTTGGACCGCTGGAGGGAAAGCCAGGGCTGAATGGTGTTTATCAAGAGGCTGGTTTTTGGCATTTGGGCGACAGCCATCTTCTGATTTTTAATCCGGGTGACAGCACCACAGGTCCTGGTAGAGCCGTTCCAAGTCATCCGGAGACTGAAAGTGAAGGATGATCTTGCCTCGCTTACCCCGCCGCTTGATTTCGACGCGAGTCTTCCACCGTTCTTCAAGCTTTTGCTCTGCAGCCTGTATGTTAGGGTCTTTAGTAGAGGTTCGAGGCTTCGGTGGGTCTAGGCAGAGCTGGGCTCTCCGCTCCGTTTCCCGCACCGAAAGGCCACGAGCAATGATTTGCTCGGCCAAGTGGAGCTGATCCTTTCTGAAGAGTGGAATCAGGGCCCGAGCATGGCCCATAGAGATCTCTTCATTCATGACGTTTTCTTGGATGAGACGGGGAAGCCGAAGTAGGCGCAAGCTGTTGGTGATGGCCGTGCGACTCCGACCGACACGCTTCGCAATTTCCTCGTGAGTCAGGGCAAATTGCTCTGCCAAAAGTTGATAGGCTTGGCCTTCCTCGATGGGGCTAAGTTCTTCGCGCTGAATGTTTTCGACCAGGGCGAGCTCTAACATTTTCTCGTCCGACACGTGCTGCACGATAGCCGGAATACGGTCCAAGCCTACTTGCTGCGCGGCCCTCCAGCGACGCTCACCGACCACAATTTCGTAGCCACCACCACTTGCGCGGACGACAATGGGCTGTAAGACCCCGTTTTCTTTGATGGAGGCCGCCAAGTCTTGAAGTTTCCCCGGCTCAAAGCGCATGCGTGGCTGAAGGGGATTGGGTTGAATCTGGTCCAGGTCGAGTTCGATGAGGGCGGCTGCGGGGATAGGGTTTTGAGGAAGCAAGACGTCGAGGCCTTTTCCGAGCGCTTGGCGTTTCATAAGGCGACTCCGATGGACTGACGAGAGGAATAGGAATGCTTTTCCTCCGAAGGTGATAATTTTGCGAGGATTTCCCGGGCCAACTGAAGATAGCTATCGGCTCCTTTTGAGCGGGCATCGTAGAGTAAGATGGGCTTGCCGAAGCTGGGAGACTCGGCTAGGCGAACATTGCGAGGAATGACGATCTGAAAGACTTCGTCTCCAAGGTGACCGCGGACATTTTGGCGAATCTGACCGGAAAGGTTGAGGCGCTCGTCGTACATGGTGAGCAAGATCCCTTCGATGCGAAGTCTCGGATTCAAGGTCTGCTGCACCCGTGCAAGAGTACTCTTAAGCTCAGAAAGCCCTTCCAAGGCAAAATATTCACATTGGATGGGGATGAGCAGTGTATCGGCAGCCACCAGAGCATTCAGGGTGAGAATACCCAGAGCGGGGGGGCAATCGATCAAAATAAAATCGTAGCGCTCACGAAGGGGCTCCAGGGCTTGAGCGAGACGGAATTCTCGCTCTTCGACTTCGAGTAATTCGATGGTTGCACCGGTGAGTTCTCGATTAGAGGGAAGGAGGTCGAGGGAATCCAGTTCGGTTGAACAAATGGCCAAGAGTGGATCCACGCCCTGAGTCAGGACATGATAGGTCGATATCTCAATAGCGTCCTTCTCTACCCCCAGACCTGAAGTGCAGTTCCCCTGGGGATCCAGGTCGACAACGAGGACACGCAAATCAGCGGCCGCCAAAGAAGCTCCAAGGTTAATGGCGGTAGTTGTTTTTCCCACACCACCTTTCTGGTTGGCGATGGCAATTGTTCGAGACCTCAGCATGGATCAAATCATAGCATGCGACGACGACGTTTCACGTGAAACGTCCCTGCCAGTATGCCCTTAAGTATGCCCTTAAAAGGGACAGAAGTTTTCTTACTCTGAGGGTGCTTTTTTTCGTAGTTTTTCGCTGGCCAACGTTAATAGTTACTAGAACGTAATTGTGCCCGAAAACCGAGGGATGGATGCGCCGCCCCAGACTGAAAATAGACAACGTTCCAGCCTGGTATCATTGCTATAGCCGAGCCAATGGCCCCCTGGGAGATTTTCCTTTGGATTCTCCCGCAGCCCATCGGAAGTTGCTGGAGATCATTCGCTACTACGTTCTCGGGTACAGTTGCGAGGCGACGGGGTTTGCTATTATGGGCAACCACTACTATCTGATGGTCCGCTTTGAGGCGTTTCGCCAACTGAGCAAGGGGGAGTTAGAAGAAAGGGCCCGCCACTTTTATCCTGAACTGGAGCAGACTGCCCACTGGACCCAGGTACACTGGGAGCGTTTTAATCGCCGGTTGTTCGATGTTTCTGAACTCATGCGCAACATCCAGATGGTCTATGCCAAGTGGCACAATCGACGCTTTGGTCGCCGAGGATCGTTCTGGGAAGGTCGTTTTAAATCGACTTTGTTGATTGATTTGAATGCTGTTCAGGAGTGCCTTCTTTATGTCGAGTTGAATCCAGTGAGGGCGGGTCTGGCGGAACGGCCGGAAGGGTGGAGTCGATCCTCAGCCCGTCTCCGCAATCTAAAGGAAGACCACTGGATGCTTCCCCTTGAGGAGATCTTTCCTGAGGTGCCCCTCCGGGAGGTTGATCAGCACTACCGGGCTCGACTCTTTTATCGAGGTGCCATACCCAAGGAACCCGGAGGGAAGGTGATCCCGCAGCAAGTAATTCGTGAAGAGGAGAGCCGAGCCTTTTGCAGGCAGGGCCTGTATCTAAAGCGGCTGCGGTACTTTACGGATGGGCTGGTGGTGGGAAGCGAGGAGGGTGTTCGGGAGTGGATTACTGGGCTCAGGCGCCAGGGTAGGTATTTACGCCGCTGCCATCCGATTCTTCACGGAGGACTTACCTGCCTTCGGGAGCAACGCTCGCTTGTTCTGCACGCTGTCACTTGAAGGTAACGTACCCTCAGAAGCGCCCTCTCAACCCATCGAGGTGCAGACCCCCAAATAAGTGCCGATAGATCAACCCCTATCATCCAAGCCGTAGAGGTACTTATCCAGAATTAGCCAGGCCATTTCTGCTAGCCCCGAAAGGACTTCTAACCCCTTTCACGAACAGAGAGTTCCATGCACAAAAAAACTTCTGTCCCTTGTCATGTCCCTTGTCTGTCCCTTGTCATGTCGTTGTCGATGTCTCCGCATTGCCTCCTCCTCGCTCCCTGACCTTGCCTCGCAAGGCCTTTCAGCAAAGGTCATCTTATTGATGAAGCGAGGCACTAGGGTAAGTGAATGTTCAGGATCGACATAGCTGCTGGTGTGATGCCGGGAATCCTGGAGGCTTGGCCCAGGTTATCGGGTTTTACCTGGCCCAATCGCTCCACCACTTCGCGGGAGAGCCCGGAGACCTCCTCATAGTTAAAGCCGGAAGGAATAGGACGGCTTTCAAGGGATTGCAACCGTTCGACGTCGCGCAGTTGCTGGAGGATATAGCCCTCATATTTGATTTGTGTTTGAACGACATGGCACTCTTCACTGCTCAAGGCCAAACCACCCTCTTCCAGCACTGCACCCAGGTCCTCGATCTGAACTTCGGGTCGCTTCAGAATCTGCTGAAAAGGGATTCCCGCTTCCAGGCCAAACTTTCGCTGCAGTCCTTTAAAAGAGCGAGTAGATTTGCGTAAACTATTGTTTCTTAAGAAGTGATCTGCTTTCCCAATGCGTTCCCACTTTTTCTGAAAGCGACGGTAGGTGGGGTTAGAGACCAGTCCTAAACGGAAACCATGGGGCATCAGTCGCTGATCTGCATTATCGATACGCAGCAACAGTCGATACTCTGCCCGTGAAGTAAACATCCGGTAGGGTTCGTCGACTCCGCGTGTGACCAAATCATCGATCAAAATGCCAATATAAGACTCAGAGCGACTGAGAATAAAGGGTTGCCTGCCGGAAACCTTCAAGGCCGCGTTGATGCCCGCGATCAGGCCTTGAGCGGCTGCCTCCTCGTAACCCGTGGTGCCGTTGATTTGCCCTGCCAGATAAAGCCCCTCGACTTTTTCCGTGGCCAGTGTGGCATGCAGCTGGGTGGGTTGGACGAAATCATACTCCACGGCGTAGCCCGGGCGCACGATCACGGCCCGATCCAGTCCTTTGATGTGATCGAGCATGGCCCGCTGCACATCCAGGGGCATGCTCGTGGAGAGACCGTTCACGTAAATGGTGTTGGAATTGAAGCTCTCCGGCTCAAGGAAAATTTGGTGTTGGTTTCGATCCGAGAATTTGACGATCTTGTCCTCGATTGAAGGGCAGTAGCGGGGCCCAATCCCTGTAATTTCGCCGCCGTAAAGGGGGCTGCGGTGAAGGTTGTCCCGAATGATCTGGTGTACCTGCTCGTTGGTATGGGTGATCCAACAGGGCACCTGTGGTTGAGAGAGGCTCTTGCTGCGAAACGAGAAGAACACGGGTGTTTCATCGCCAAGCTGAACCTGGAAGGAGGAGAAGTCGATGCTCTCCCGCTCAAGCCTAGGTGGCGTGCCGGTCTTCAGGCGGCCCATTTGAAAACCAATACTCAGGATCGACTCGGCGAGTGGCACCGAAGTCTTTTCCCCTGAGCGCCCGGCAGCAAACTTGTGTTCGCCCATATGACACAGACCGTTCAGGAAGGTTCCTGTGGTCAGAATGACGGCGACGCAGCCAATGCGTCGGCCATCATCGGTTTCAACGGCCGTCACCCGGCCCTTCTCCCGGACCAGGGCTGTCACCTCGGTTTGCTCCAGGCTGAGCCCCTCCTGTTGGTGAAGCAGCCTTTGCATCTCCTTTCGGTAGAGTTCCTTGTCGCACTGTGCACGCGGGGCCTGAACGGCGGGCCCTCGGCTGCGATTGAGAAGGCGAAACTGAATGCCGGTACGGTCTGCAACTTCAGCCATGACGCCGCCGAGAGCATCAATTTCTCGCACCAAATGGCCCTTGGCGATGCCTCCAATTGAGGGGTTGCAAGACATCTGCGCGATCATCTTCTGGTTGAGAGAGAACAATCCTGTCTTGGCCCCCATCCGTGACGCCGCCATGGCTGCTTCGCAGCCGGCGTGCCCGCCTCCAATCACGATGACGTCGTAATAGGTCTCAGCCATAGGGAATGATTATATGACAACGAACGGCCGTCGCCCGGCGATCTCTTTAAAGGTATGGAAAATAGGAGCGGAATCGCAGCAGAGACTTCTAACTAGCATGCAGTATAATGAGCCGATGCGATTTCGTAAAAAGAAGCGGCTAACAGAGATGGTCGACTGTGCCGGCTGAGCTTCAAAGCTAGCACCGGAGGTGCTACAGAGGGCGTTAGCCGAGATCAGTGTCTATCAGGATTCCAATGTGTTGGTCGGCTTCGAAAAGGCCGATGATGCCGGAGTGTACCGTTTGGATGACCAGACGGCTGTGGTCCAAACGGTAGATTTCTTTACGCCCATCGTCGATGATCCTTTCACCTACGGACAAATCGCGGCTGCCAACTCGCTGAGCGATGTTTATGCCATGGGGGGCTCCCCCCGCTTTGCCCTTTCCATCGTGTGCTTCCCCAAGGATAAGTTGGACGAGGAGGTTCTGCATGAGATCCTGCGTGGAGGTGCCGAGAAGATGAAGGAGGCCCGGGTGGCGGTCATTGGTGGGCACTCTGTTCAGGATCAGGAGATCAAATTTGGCTACTGCGTGACGGGCCTGATCGACCCACGGAAAATATACAGTAACAGTGCCGCCAAGCCCGGAGACGTTCTGTTGCTGACCAAACCCCTGGGAACGGGGATCATCGCCACCGGGATCAAGCTTCAAAAGACTCCCCCTGAGGTCGCCCAAAATGCGATTGAGTGGATGCGAAAACTAAATGCCCCTGCCTCAGACGGGATGGAAAAATTCCACATCCACTCGGTGACGGATGTAACGGGCTTCGGTCTCATCGGCCACGCCTACGAGATGGCCCAAGGCAGTGACGCAACCCTCACTTTCAGTGCCGCCAAGGTCCCGGTGATCGAAGGGACGGAAGAGTTGGCGAAACAGGGGATGCTTCCCGGAGGCATTGAGTCGAATCGTCGCTATGTCGGCGATTCGATCGTCTGGAGCGGCGTGTCCTCGCTCCGCCAACTGATCATGCTGGATCCTCAGACTTCCGGGGGGCTGCTCATCAGCTTGCCTGAAGAGGAAGCAGGGCCATTGGCCGCGGAGCTCGAGGCAGCGGGGTTTTTGGGAGAGCTAATCGGCCGCGTTTCTGATTTTGAGGAAACCCACATTCGAGTGGAATGATGACTTCCTGGCAGCGGCTTTTTCTGCCTTTTTGTCTTCTCACCTCCTGCACTGCGCCACAGACCCCGCCAACCTTAGCCGAGATTGCCAGCGGCCAGGTTGAGGTCGTGGATCTGGGCTATGCCTTGAATGAGCAAAACCCCTATTGGCCAGGCGAGGGATACTCGCCGTTTCATTTTGAAATACTGTCCACACTGGAAGCTGATGGGGTCTACTCGGGTGCATTCTCCACGGCGGAACACCTGGGAACACACCTGGATGCTCCGAATCACTTTGAAGCCGGACAACCGTCGGTTGACCAGATTAGGTTGGAGAATCTCATAGCGCCTCTTGTGGTTGTAGACATTCAGGAGGCTTGCAGGTCCAATCCGGACTATCGCCTGACTCTGGAAGATCTTGAAAGCTGGGAAGAGCAACACGGGCCGATCCCTCCCGGGTCCGTGGTGTTCGCCCTGACCGGGTGGGGACAGTACTGGAATGACTACGATCGCTATAAAAACCAGGACGTCTCCGGGCAACTGCACTTTCCCGGGTTCTCGGAAGGGGCAGCCCTCTTTCTGGTTGAGGAGCGTGAAATCAAGGGGATTGGGATCGACACACTCAGCGTGGATTATGGTCTGTCTACGGATTATCCAGTCCACCACATCGTCAACGGAACTGCCGCCTATCACATCGAAAATGCGGCAAATCTGGACAAGGTTCCTCTCTCGAGAGCCTGGGTCATCATTGCTCCCGTCAAGATTGAAAAAGGATCGGGTGGCCCGGCTCGAGTGTGGGTGGTTTTCCGCTGAGAATTCGACGGATCAGTCCGTAGCGATCTTAAGAGACTTGAGAAACTTCTCGTCGTGGGTGCTGAGCTTAAGGCGGACGGTCGGCGGCTTAGGAGTTGAAGAGGACTCTTCTTTGCGGTTGAAGCCGATGGTTGCTTCGATAATCAAGAATACATCGTAACCGACATCTCGGATGGCCTGAATAGCATCATTAACCTGAGGAGATTCGGTGAGAGTCTGATTGATGGCAATTTCGAGTTTCTTTCGATGCCCTTTCAGGTCCTCACCTTGCATTTGAATCCGATCCCTTTGCTCTGCTAATATCCGAATTCACCCTTAAATTCATGATACCAAACTTCGACCTGATGTAAAGTGGAAATCAGCTCCCGAACAGGAGGGTTCACCCCCAAACAGAAGACGTCTCGACCCAAAATTGTCTACCGTCCTGAAGACGCCGCGACGGTGGATTACAAGAAGGATTTGGGAGAACCTGGGCAGTATCCCTTTACCCGAGGAATCTATCCCGAGATGTACCGCACCCGTCTTTGGACGATGCGGCAGTACGCCGGATACGCCAGCGCCGAAGAATCCAATCGACGTTATCGCTACCTCCGCTCGCAAGGTGCCACGGGGCTGTCCGTAGCCTTTGACCTCCCCACCCAGCTCGGCCTCGATTCAGATCACTTGCTTGCGGCCGGAGAAGTCGGGAGGGTGGGTGTCGCCATTGACAGCCTCGAAGACATGGAGACGCTCTTTGAGGGAATCCCACTGTCAGAGGTGTCCACTTCCATGACCATCAATGCCACGGCCTGCATCCTGCTGGCCATGTACTTGGTGGTAGCTCGAAAGAACGGTGAGAAGTGGAGCGAACTTCGGGGCACTGTTCAGAATGATATTCTCAAGGAGTACATTGCTCGAGGGACCTATATTTACCCTCCGCAGGCGTCGATTCGAATCACCACCGACATCCTTGCTTTTTGTAGAGAAGAGGTGCCTCAATGGAACACCATTTCTATTAGTGGGTACCATATCCGAGAGGCTGGCTGCACGGCCGCTCAGGAAATCGCTTTTACCCTGGCCAATGGAGAGACCTATGTTCAGGCAGCTGTTCAAGCCGGTCTGGAGATCGACGGTTTCGCTTCTCGACTTTCCTTTTTCTTCAACGCCCACAACAAGTTTTTTGAGGAAGTCGCAAAGTTCCGGGCCGCCCGCCGGCTGTGGGCTCGCCTGATGCGAGAGCGGTTGGGAGCTCGTCGCCCAGAGTCTTGGAAGCTGCGCTTCCACGCCCAGACTGCGGGAAGTACTCTCACTGCCAGAAGTCCGGAAAACAACGTGGTGCGTGTGGCTTTGCAAGCCCTTTCGGCGATCCTGGGAGGGGCCCAATCGCTTCATACCAACTCCAAGGATGAGGCCCTGGCTTTGCCCTCCCAACAGGCGGCGCTCCTGGCCCTTAGGACTCAGCAGATCTTAGCCTGCGAGAGCGGTGTTTCCCAGGTCGTGGATCCCCTGGGCGGAAGTTGGTATGTCGAAAAGCTCACCCAAGATCTGGAGGAAGAGGCGGGAGCTTACCTGGAGAAGATTCGTTCCTTGGGAGGGATGCTTCAAGCCATCGAGTCCGGCTATGTGCAAAGAGAGATTCAAGAGGCGGCCTATGGGCAGCAGGCGCGTCTGGAATCAGGTGCTGAAATTGTTGTGGGGGTCAACCGCTTCGAGAGCGAAGAGGCTCCCATCGAAGTCCTGCGCATTGACCCCGAAGTTGGCCAGCGGCAAGTCAGTCGGCTCAAAACTCTGCGAAAGGGCCGCGACTCGAATCAAGTCGAGGCTGCCCTGGAAAAGATTCGCCAGTCAGCGCGGGGATCATCCAACCTGATGCCCGTCATCATCGCGGCTGTCGAGGTCTGTGCTACGGTCGGGGAAATGGCCGATGTCCTGAGAGATGTCTTTGGAGAACACAAGGAAACCATTGTCATTTAAAGGAGCCTGTCCGAGTAATAGGTGGGGTCGCGCGGATGGGGCTTGCGTGGGCAGGTCGAGGAGCGAGGAGGAGGCGATGCAGGGACATCGGCGACGACAAGCGACGAAGAGATGCTCCGCAACCCCCGTCCGCCCAGAGGGTTACGGCGGCACCGGGTCATCTACGGTGTTGGCGCTCCTCGACAATGTCCAGACATTGCCTG
>Ga0209988_10001156_pt1 | contig 17056 bp, 15 predicted proteins | sample N075metaG_FD_183115 | JGI IMG/M metagenome (GOLD analysis project Ga0209988, IMG submission 183115) | Deep subsurface microbial communities from Kermadec Trench to uncover new lineages of life (NeLLi) - N075 metaG (SPAdes) (version 2) | ecosystem: Environmental > Aquatic > Marine > Ocean trench... | reverse complement strand
CAGCGGAAAGGCCACGTTCTCGAAGACGTTTAAGTCAGTCAGGAGTGCGCCATTTTGAAACAGCATGCCGAAGCGACGCCTCAGCTTGTACAGATCTTTCAAGCTTAGTTTCGCGATGTCGACCCCGTCAATCAAAATGTGTCCGCGATCAGGGACCAGTTGACGCGTGATCAATCGCAGCAGCGTTGTCTTGCCGGTGCCACTTGGGCCCATGATCGCCGTGATCTCGCCGCGCGCAATCGTAATATTCAGGCCCTTGAATATCCGGCGATGCCCGCGCGTGTAGTCGAGGTCTCGAATCTCAATCAGGTAATCAGACGCGTCGTTCATATGGAACCCTCTAATAATCGTGAGCAAATTGCAGTAGCGGCTGAAGCTGCTCCAGCAATTGTTTAAATTATGCAGCCGACTCCATGGCGACTTCGTATTGTCCGAGGTGTGCAAGGCTGTTCAGCCTGGCACGCTTGAACAAGGCCTGCTGACCCGATTCGAAATTGCTTTCCGCGCCGCGCCAGGCGGCGAGCGCCGGTGCCTGCAGCGCACGGCCGTACGAGAACGACAACTCCCAGGGCAGATCACCCATCTTGTTCATCAGGCCGAGATGTTCGGTTGCCTCCTCCGCTGTCTGGCCACCGGATAAAAATGCGATTCCGGCAACCTCGGCCGGTACATGCGCTTTGAGACTGCGCAATGTCGCCTCGGCAACCTCCTGTGATCCGGCACGATCACTCGAGTCGGTCCCTGATATCACCATGTTCGGTTTCAGTACGATTCCCGCGAGCGCCACACGATGTGCAGCAAGTTCCGCGAAAACAGCGTCGAGCGCCGCATTGGTAACTTCTTCGCAGCGTTCGATGCTGTGGTCGCCGTCCATGATCACTTCCGGCTCGACGATCGGTACGATGCCTGCTTCCTGGCACAGCGCCGCATAACGAGCCAGCGCATGCGCATTGGCACTCAGGCAAAATTCCGACGGGATACCCGGGCCGATATTGATGACGGCTCGCCATTTCGCAAACCTGGCGCCCAGTTCGCGGTACTCGTTGAGCCGTTCGCGCAGACCATCGAGTCCCTCGGTGACTTTCTCGCCGGGAAATCCAGCCAGGTCTTTGGCGCCTTTGTCCACTTTGATACCGGCAATCATGCCGAGATCGCTCAGGTATTTCGGAAACGGCACGCCCTCGGCCGTGCTCTGGCGGATCGTCTCATCGAACAGGATCACGCCACCGATATAGTCGGCAACCCCTTCCGTCGTGAACAGCATTTCACGGTAACGGCGCCTGATTTCCTGCGTGGATTCGGTGTCAATCGCGGCAAATCGTTTGGCGATCGTGGGGGTGCTTTCATCGGCCGCAAGAATCCCCTTGCCGTGCGCCACCATGGCGTCAGCGACGGCCTCCAACTCATTCAAATTCATACGTTTTTCTCTCCAGGATCTTCTTGTTTGCGGCGCTTTGCCTTGTTTCGTCTGGATTTATTGTGACGGCGTAGCATAGCAAAATTCAGGGATTGCCTGTCACCGGCAACCGCTGATGCGTGGCCCTCGGCGTTGCAGTTAATCACAATTTCACTGAATGCGTATGGCGTTGCGACTTAAATAGGACTAAAATGGTCCTCTTTTATCAGCTAAGGAGTTTGACCATGTTACGCATCAGCCGGCTAACCGATTATGGCACCGTCGTATTGGCGCACCTGGCACGTGACAAAGCAGGCCTGGTAAGCGCAGCGGAGGTCGCCACCGCGACCGGCATCGCCGCTCCTACGGTCAGCAAGTTGTTGAAATCACTAGCGAAAGTTGGACTCGTCACCTCGACTCGTGGCTCACACGGCGGCTATCGACTCGCTCGAGACGCACAGGAAATCAGTGCGGCGGATGTCATCGACGCGCTCGAGGGACCGGTCTCGATCACCGAATGCAGCTCCAGCCACAGTCACTGCCATTTTGAGGCCTGGTGTAACGTGGGCAGTGCCTGGCAACGCATCAATGTGGCGATTCGCCGCACCCTCGATGAGATCAGTCTCGCCGACCTGTTGCGCAGCAGCCGACCGGTTTCCCGTTTCGAGTTCGCTGGCCTGCCGATCAGCGTGGAACAGACGAAGAGATAAGACTATGTCGACCAATCCTAGTGACATTGAGTCCCTGGTTAACCGCCGCTACGAGCACGGCTTTGTTACGGATATTGCCGCAGACAGCCTGCCACCAGGGCTCGATGAAGATATTGTCCGTGCCATTTCGGCGAAGAAAAATGAACCGGAGTTCATGCTCAAATGGCGCCTGAAAGCTTATCGTCACTGGCTGACGATGCAGGAGCCCAACTGGGCGCACGTACATTACTCACCAATCGACTTCCAGCAGATTTCGTATTATTCCGCGCCGATTTCCGATGCGGATAAACCGCAGAGTCTCGACGAAGTCGATCCGAAGCTACTGGAAACCTATGAGAAACTCGGCATTCCATTGCACGAGCGTGCCCAACTCGCGGGTGTTGCCGTCGACGCAGTTTTCGACAGCGTATCTGTCGCAACGACATTCAAGGGAAAACTGCGCGATGCGGGCGTCATCTTCTGCCCGTTCTCGGAAGCCGTGACGGATCATCCAGAACTCATAAAGAAGTATCTCGGATCTGTCGTGCCCTATCGCGATAATTTCTTCGCAACACTGAACTCCGCCGTTTTCAGTGATGGTTCTTTCGTGTACATACCGAAAGGCGTGCGCTGCCCGATGGAACTGTCGACCTACTTCCGAATTAATGCTGCAAATACCGGACAATTCGAGCGCACATTAATCATCGCCGATGAAGGCAGCTATGTAAGTTATCTCGAAGGCTGCACGGCACCGATGCGCGATGAAAATCAGTTGCACGCAGCCGTCGTTGAGCTTATCGCGATGAAAGATGCCCAGATCAAGTATTCAACAGTGCAGAACTGGTATCCCGGCGACGAGAACGGCAAGGGCGGCATCTTCAATTTCGTCACCAAGCGCGGCGACTGCCGTGGTGACAGATCAAAGATTTCCTGGACCCAGGTTGAAACCGGATCCGCGATTACCTGGAAATATCCGAGTTGCATTCTGCGTGGCGACAATTCTGTCGGTGAGTTCTATTCGGTAGCAGTTGTGAACAATATGCAGCAGGCCGACACCGGCACCAAGATGATCCATATCGGGCGCAATTCCACCAGCACAATTGTTTCAAAAGGAATATCTGCCGGACGCGCACAAAACGTCTATCGCGGACTGGTTCGCGTGATGCCACAGGCAAGCGGGGCCAGGAATCACACGCAATGTGATTCGCTGCTGATCGGTAAAGATTGTGGCGCACACACGTTTCCCTACATGGAGGTGAAAAACTCGTCGGCCAGGATTGAACACGAAGCGACGACGTCGAAAATTTCTGCAGACCAGTTGTTTTACTGCAGGCAACGCGGAATTTCCGAAGAAGACGCAGTCAACATGATCGTGAACGGGTTCTGTAAGGAAGTATTTAAGGAATTGCCGATGGAATTTGCAGTAGAAGCACAGGCTCTGCTGAACGTAAGCCTCGAAGGCGCGGTTGGTTAGGGCACGAAGACATGAATATGCTTGAAATAAAAAATCTGAGAGCGGGTATCGGTGATACGGAAATACTCACCGGCTTATCCTTAAGCGTGAAGCCCGGCGAAGTGCACGCGATCATGGGTCCCAACGGATCCGGCAAGAGCACGCTTGCCCTGGTCATTGCCGGGCACGAAGATTATGAAGTGTACGAGGGTACCGTCGAGTTCCTCGGCAAGAACCTGCTGGATCTCGAACCCGAGGAGCGCGCTCGCGAGGGTATTTTTCTTGGTTTTCAGTACCCGGTCGAGATACCGGGCGTAAATAACGCCTACCTGCTTAAAGCCGCCGTCAACGCAAAACGCAAGCACGAAGGCCTTGGCGAAATTGACGCCTTCGAGTTCCTGCAAATCGCGCGCGAAACCATGGCCATGCTGGACATGGATCCGAGCTTTTTGAATCGGGGCGTCAACGAAGGATTCTCCGGCGGCGAGAAAAAACGCAACGAGATTTTGCAGATGGCCGTTCTGAAGCCGCGCCTCGCGATCCTGGATGAAACCGACTCCGGCCTTGATATCGACGCACTAAAAGCCGTCGCGAATGGCATCAATGCGCTGCGTGATCCTGAACGATCCATCGTACTGGTTACGCACTACCAGCGCCTGCTGGACTATGTAGAACCCGATTTTGTACACGTATTGTCGCAGGGGAAGATTGTTCGATCCGGCGACAAATCACTTGCGTTGCAACTAGAGGAAAGAGGCTACGACTGGGTTCGGCAGGCCGCCAGCGCATGAGCGCGATCAGTTTAGAACAGGGATTGCTGGAAGCCGCCGTGACGGCGCTGCCGCCGGATGCACTATCCGCGGTCCGCGAAGCTGCTGTGGCCAGTTTTGCCGCAAACGGATTCCCGACCACGAGGCATGAAGACTGGAAGTACACCAACCTGTCCGCTGCTGCAGCACTGAGCAACACCTGGTTACAGGACAAACCGGCTCAAAATGAGGCTCAAGCAGTTGCCATCGACACTGAGATTCCTGAGCAAATCGACGCACACTGGATCACGATTATTAACGGCATGGTAGACCCCGATTCGCTCAGCAATCTCGATTCACTGATTGATAACGGCATCACCGTCTCGCGCCTGACTGATGGCGTGGATGAAGGATCGATAATCGTCGATGATCCGATGTCCGCGTTCAACGCAGCCTTGTTGCAGGACGGCTTGTACATCAAGGTGGCGGATGACTCGACGCTTGACAAGCCCATCGGACTTCTGCTGATCGACGACGGTTCTGTCGCTGTAACGCAGGTTCGCATAGTCATCGAGGTCGGCGAAAACGCGAAGCTCAGGATCGTTGAGTGTCCGTTATCTGCTGGAGGCGACAAGCAGTTTTCGAATTCAGTGACGCAGGTGGTCCTCTCGGACAGTGGCGAACTGGATTTCGTTCGAATTCAACAGCGACAAAAGCATCATCTGAACGTGAACAGATTTGCGGCGCGACTGAAGCGTAATTCCGTGCTCAACTACAACAACTTCGAATTTGGTGGCGAGCTTGCGCGCAACGATATCGTTGCGGATATCGTCGGAGAGGGTGCGTCAGTGAATCTGCTCGGCCTCTATCTGGCTGGCGGGCGGCAACACATCGACAATCACACGCGGGTTGACCATCGTGTTGGGCCCGCAAAGAGTACCGAGGAATATCGAGGCATCCTGAATGGCCGGGCCCGCTGCGTGTTCAACGGCAAGGCAATTGTGCATGCCGGTGCAGATGGCACAGATGCCAGTCAATCGAATCACAACCTGCTGCTTTCCGACCAGGCGGAAATCGACACCAAGCCGGAGCTTGAGATCTATGCTGATGACGTCAAGTGCAGTCACGGAGCAACCGTCGGTCAGCTCGACAAGTCTGCCCTCTTCTACCTGCGCTCTCGCGGCCTGGATAAGGATCAGGCGACGCAAGCGCTGACCCGGGCATTTGCATCCGCGATTCTCAGCAAACTTGCGATTGACGAGTGTCATGAGTACCTGGTCTCCGCAGTGGACAGGCAGCTCGATGCCCTGATCGACGAAGAATGACCATGAGCGAGCAAATCAGCAAAGTAACTGAACTCGCGACGGCACTAAGTGGCGTCGCGAAATGCCGCCAGGACTTTCCCTGTCTTACACAGACGATCAGCGACCACCCGCTGGTCTACCTGGATAGTGCGGCCTCATCCCAACAGCCGCTGGCAGTCATCGAGAAGGTTGTGGACTACCACAGTCACGATCACGCCAACGTGCATCGCGGCGTACATACATTGAGTCATCGCGCAACTGAAGCATACGAAGGCGCGCGCGATCTTGTCCAGGCATTCATTAACGCCGGCAGCCGCAGCGAAGTGGTCTATACGGGCGGTACGACGGAATCAATCAACCTCGTCGCACAGAGTTTTTGCAGGCCAAAGCTCGCGCCGGGCGACAAGATCCTGATCACACATCTCGAGCACCATTCGAACATTGTTCCCTGGCAGCTCGTCTGCGAGCAGACCGGTGCTGAACTGCTGGTAGCGCCGATAAACGAGGCTGGCGAGGTCGATATTGAAAAGTTGTTCAGACTGCTCGAACGCGGTGTGAAAATGCTGGCAATCGCCCACGTGTCCAATGCGCTGGGTACCATAATGCCGCTCAGAGAAGTCATCGAAATAGCCCACAGCCTCGACATACCAGTACTGGTGGACGGCGCACAGGCGGTGCCGCACCTGAGCGTGGATGTGCAGGAACTCAATTGCGACTTTTATGCGTTCTCCGGTCACAAGATGTTCGGCCCAACCGGCATTGGAATTCTTTTTGGCAGGGAAACACTTCTGGACGCCATGCCTCCCTATCAGGGCGGCGGCGACATGATTCTCGAGGTTCGTTTCGATGGCACGACGTACAACGACCTGCCCTATAAATTTGAAGCCGGCACGCCAAATATTTCCGGCGCAATCGGGCTCGGTGCCGCAGTGAGCTATTTGCAAGCCGTCGGCATGCATGCGATTTCGGCCCATGAGCATGATCTGCTGCAATATATGACCGGGCAACTTGGCCAGCTTGATGGCCTGCGGCTGATCGGCACGGCCTTCAACAAGGCCAGCGTTCAGTCATTCCTGCTCGATGACATTCACCCGCACGATCTCGGTACAATTCTCGATCATCAGGGCGTTGCTATTCGGACCGGGCATCATTGTGCAATGCCAGTGATGGATTTTTACGGCGTGCCCGGGACGGCGCGCGCGTCACTCGCATTGTACAACAACCAGGATGATGTCGACCGTCTTGTCGCGGCACTGACGACCGCGAAGGAGATATTCAGGTAGTGATCGCGCAATCGCAATCGCAGGAAGAACTGCGCGATCTCTATCGCGAACTGATCCTCGATCATGCCAGGAGCCCGCGGCACTTCGGCAAACTTGACGGTGCCACGCATTCGGCCGAGGGTATCAATCCCCTGTGCGGTGACAAGCTCAAGATCTATTTCTCGATCGACTCCGACGGTCAGATCAGCGATGCAAAATTTGAAGGGTCCGGATGCGCAATATCCGTCGCTTCAGCATCTTTGCTGACCGATACGGTCATCGGATTGAAAACCGAGGCTGCACTCGATTTTTTTTCGGCTGTGGTATCCCGACTGTCTGGAAGAATGGAAGACGGCGAACGGCCCTTATCGAAGGTAGACCTGGGAAAGTTGATAGCTCTTGAAGGCGTCAAGGAATTTCCGGCTCGCGTTAAGTGCGCGACACTTGCCTGGCACGCCCTGAATTCTGCAATCCGCAACGAATCTGAAACGGTATCGACGGAGTAGCTGCCCGTATGTTTGGACACACAAATGAACCCTTCTCATTGGCGCGTGATGTCAACGCAGTCATCATCCCTGCTGGAGACCACATCACCCTGCGGGAAGGCACCAGTGGCTTTATCACCCAGGAGCTGGGTGGCAGCTTCACTGTTTACGTGGAAGGCAACCTCTTTCAAATCGCCGGTGCCGATGCCGATGCCCTGGGCAAGGAACCGGTTGAACCCCCAGAAGTGCCCGAAAATGCCACGGATGAAGATATCGCGACAGTAATCTGGCAACAACTGAAGACCTGCTACGATCCGGAGATTCCGATTAACATCGTCGATCTCGGTCTGATCTACCGCTGTGACATCACGACGATGCCGAACGGGCAACGCTCCGTGAACGTGGACATGACACTGACAGCGCCCGGTTGCGGTATGGGCGAAATCCTCATGCAGGATGCCCATGAAAAAATCGCAATCATCCCGACGATAGCCGACGTGCACGTCGAGCTGGTTTTCGACCCGCCGTGGAATCAAAGCATGATGTCGGACGAGGCAAGATTACAGACCGGTATGATGTAAAATCCGTACGTCCAAACACTCAGATCGGATTGTGCCTGGCGAAAACATGAAAACGCTTACGATTCTGCGGCACGCAAAATCCAGTTGGAAAGACTCCAGTCTGCCGGATCACGACAGGCCCCTGAACAAACGCGGCGAACGCGATGTACCCGTCATGGCCGCACGCATTCAACAGGCCGGAATCCGCCCCTCCCTGATCCTGTGCAGCCCGGCTGTCAGGGCCTGGACAACTGCAAAGCTGATCGCACAGGAAATCTCATACCCGAGCGAATTTCTGCAACGCGATGAGCGCCTGTATCTCGCGGGCGTGCAGCGGATTATCGACCTGCTCTCCGAACAGGATGTCGGTTTCAACAGTATTATGATCGTTGGGCACAATCCCGGGTTTACGGATTTCGCCCATTACCTCGTGCCAGGTCTGACGCGCAACATACCGACCTGCGGTGTCGTTTCCGTCATAATTGATACGGATGACTGGAACCTCAAGGCTGACAAGAACGCTGAACTTGTCACCTACGACTATCCAAAAAAGCGATCGTAGGAGTTCTTCCTGAGCGGGCGGCAAACAGTGCAGGCGTGCCCCGCAATGTTTCCAAAGGACGACTCAACTACCGTCGATCAAATAAAATCGCCCGGTGGGCCGGGCTCCTACAGGCGAGCCCTACGGGCCCTTCCCACAATTTCTATTTCACAATCTCAACACTCGGGGACGTTCACAGCGAGGCCGCCTTTCGAGGTTTCTTTGTAGATGGAGGCCATGTCGAGGCCGGTCTGTCGCATCGTCTTGATGACCTGGTCCAGTGTCACCTTGTGCGAACCGTCACCCTGCATCGCGAGTCGTGCGGCGTTGATTGCTTTCACCGCACCCATTGCGTTGCGTTCAATACAGGGTATTTGCACAAGGCCGCCGACTGGATCGCAGGTAAGGCCGAGATTGTGCTCCATGCCAATTTCTGCGGCGTCTTCGACTTGAGAATTGCTGCCGCCGAGTGCAGCAACCAGGCCCGCCGCCGCCATTGAACAGGCAACGCCGACTTCTCCCTGGCATCCCATCTCCGCACCGGAAATAGAAGCATCGATCTTGTAAAGCATGCCGATGGCGCCGGCGACCAGCAGGAACTGCCTGATTCCGTCGTCACTTGCATCAGCAACAAACTTTTCGTAGTAGTGCAGTACCGCCAGAATAATGCCGGCGGCGCCATTTGTCGGCGAAGTGACGACGCGACCACCCGCGGCATTTTCCTCGTTGACCGCGATTGCAAATATGTTGACCCAGTCCATCGCGTCCAGGCCGTCCTGTATTACGCGTTCATCAAGTTTCTTGTACAGTTTCGGCGCGCGGCGGGTTACTGATAGCGGGCCCGGCAATACGCCCTCGGTGCGCAAGCCCCTCGCAACACAGGATTGCATCGCCGACCAGATAGCCATCAATCGGTTGGCAACTTCTTCCCCCGGACCTCCATTGCTGCTCATTACGCAATACCAGTTCGGCAATCGTCATCGAGTTCTTCCCTGCCAGGTCAAGCAGCCCGGCACCGATCGTAAACGGAAATGGCGGCTCTCCCACCTGATTGGACGCTTCCGGCTCATCGCCACGAGCCACAAAACCACCGCCAAGTGAGTAGTAGTCTTCGGTCAGTAAAGTGCTTCCATCGGCAGCGAGAGCTGTGAAGCACATGCCGTTGGTGTGTCGCGGCAATTCCTCGCCATACTCGAATACGACATCCTCACTTGGCGTAAAATCAATAGTGCCGATGCCAGCCAGGGTGATACGAGTGCTTTCATGAACTGCGCGAAGCATACCCTCAACGTCGTCCGGATCGAGTGTCTCTGGCTGACAACCCATCAGCCCGAGAATGACCGCTGAATCGGTGCCATGACCTTTACCCGTATATGCCAGCGAACCGTACAAAGAGACCTTAATTCCTGTTACCGGACCTGACGTGTTTGCGAGTCCAAGCACAAACTGTCGGGCGGCCTTCATTGCACCGACCGTGTGCGAACTCGAAGGGCCAACACCGATTTTGAAAATATCAAAGACGCTTATTGTGGGCATCGCTGCACTCTTATCAAGATGCTCGGCATTATTCAGACCCTAGTGAAAGCAGGCTTGCGTTGCCGCCAACAGCAGTCAGGTTGTTGCTGACCGTTACTTCTGTGCCGAAACGCAACAGGTAATGCGGACCACCGGCTTTTGGACCGGTACCTGACAATCCGCGACCACCGAATGGTTGCACACCGACAACTGCGCCGATCATGTTTCGATTGATGTAGATATTACCAGCCGCGGAATATTTGACGAATGCTCGCGTCCTGCTGTCGATACGAGTATGCAGGCCCATCGTGAGCCCGAAGCCCGTATTATTCACCGCATCCATGATTTTTTCCAGCTTATCACTACTGTAACGAACAACATGCAACACGGGACCGAAGACTTCCCGTTCAAGCTGGCTAATATTATCGATCTCGATCGCTGTTGGTGCGACAAAAGTTCCTTTTTCTGTCGCCTCTGGCAGGTCGCATTGCCGAATCAGTTTTCCTTTTTTGGAAGTCATTTTGACGTACTCCGTGAGCATCGCTTTTGACTCCCGATCGATCACCGGCCCGACATCGGTGCTCAGATTCGCCGGATCTCCGATCGTCAGTTCGCTCATGTGACCCTTCAGCAATTCAATCACCCGCGATGCAATATCCGACTGCAGGCACAACACACGCAACGCGGAACAGCGCTGACCCGCACTGTTGAAAGCGGAAGTCACGCTGTCGATCACTACCTGCTCCGGTAACGCCGAGCTGTCGACGAACATCGCGTTCTGCCCGCCGGTTTCGGCAATGAGGACACTGATTTGGCCGTCGCGCGAAGCCAGCGTCTGGTTGATCAGGCGCGCTGTTGCTGTTGAACCGGTGAAAGCGACGCCTGCCACCCGATCGTCAGCTGCTGCGTACCCGCCGATCCCTGCACCATCTCCCGGCAGGAAATGAAGAACCTCGGGTGGAATTCCGGCCTTGAGAAATAGTTCCACGGCCCGGTGCGCGACCATCGGCGTCTGTTCTGCCGGCTTTGCAAGAACTGTGTTTCCTGCCGCCAACGCAGCGGTGATTTGCCCGGTGAAGATCGCCAGCGGGAAATTCCAGGGGCTGATGCAAAGGAAAACACCACGACCGCGCATCCCGAGTGTATTTCGCTCCCCTGTGGGACCCGGCAAGGTTTCAGGCTCGCCGAATAATTTTCTAGCCTGAGCGGAGTAATACCTAATAAAATCGATGGCTTCCCGTAACTCTGATAGCGCGTCCGGGACGGTTTTGCCCGCCTCAGCGACGCACAAGGCCATGAGTTCAGGGCCATGCTCCTCGAACAGCTCCGCCACTTTCTCAAGAATCTCCGAGCGTTCTTCTGCTGGCATGCGATCCCAATCGGGCTGCGCTCCGTTCGCCAATTGGAGTGCACGGTCGACAGCGGCCTGATCAGCAAGAGTGCAAACACCGACAACTTCGCTCAAATCGGCCGGATTGACAGAATGTTCTGTTGTGCCTTTGAGTGTCTTGCCACCAACGACCGGCGCTGCATGCCGGTGTTTTCCGGTATGGCCCTGCATGGCATCCAGCAAATCGTGGCTGACTGCTCTGTCGGCGATATTGTATCCGCGGGAGTTGATGCGCTCAGGCGAAAAAATATCTGGCGGAGACGGGATCGCAGGGTGCGGGCTCGCGTTGTTCGCCCGCGTCGCTTCTATCGGATCTTCCACAATATCCTTGACATCAATACTATCGTCAAAAATTCGATTGACGAAAGAGGTATTGGCACCATTCTCCAGTAAGCGTCGTACAAGATACGGCAACAGGTCTTCGTGGCTGCCGACCGGCGCGTAGACACGGCACGGTTTTCGAAACTTGTCCGCGTCCATGAACTCGCCATAGAGCTCTGCGCCCATGCCATGCAGCCGCTGAAATTCGTAGTCGTTCCGGGCACCGGCGAAGTGCACGACACTCGCGATGGTATGCGCATTGTGAGTCGCGAATTGTCCGTATAAATTGTCGCCGGCACTCAATATCAGTCGCGCGCAGGCCAGGTACGAAACATCCGTGTGGCACTTACGCGTAAAAACCGGATAACTCTGAAGACCCCGCTCCTGCCCACGCTTTATTTCTGTATCCCAATAAGCTCCTTTAACAAGGCGCACCGGAATACGACGCCCCACGTCCCGGGCAATATTGCAGAGATATCGAACCACATCGGTTGCCCTGCGTTGATACGCCTGCACGGCAAGCCCGAAACCGTCAAAGCCGTTCAGCGCTTTGTTCCGATAGGCTCGTTGAAAAATGTCCAGCGAGATTTCGAGCCGGTCCGCCTCTTCGGCGTCGATAGTAACGCCAATGCCCAGTCCGGCCGCCTGCTCTGCCAGCTCAAAAACCTTCGGTACGAGTTGGCGCATGACGCGATCATGCTGCGCATATTCGTAGCGGGGATGCAGCGCAGACAATTTTATCGAGATGCTGGGCGCTGAAAATATGTCAGCCGGCGAATTCACGCTCTCGCCAATGCTGTCTATCGCCGCAGCATATGACTCGAAGTATCGAGCAGCGTCAGCGGCCGTTAGTGCTGCCTCGCCCAGCATGTCAAAGGAATAACGGAATTCCCGATTACTTTTTTTGCGCGCGCGAGTCAGAGCCTCCGCGATCGTCCGGCCCATGACAAACTGAAAGCCCATAATACGCATCGCCTGCCGCATCGCTGCACGGACAACCGGCTCCCCGGTGCGGCTGGCCAGCTTGCCGAGATACCTGGCGGGATTTCCCGTCGCCGCTTCATCCAGTTGCAATAGCTGTCCCGTTAACATCAGCCCCCAGGTTGATGCGTTGACAAAAAGCGAATCGCTTTCGCCAAGATGGTCTTCCCAATTGGCTGACGTAATTTTGTCCGCAATCAGCCGATCCGCAGTATCGGCGTCAGGAATACGTAGTAGCGCCTCGGCAATGCACATCAGCAATATGCCTTCCTCGGAGGACAAGTCATATTGCCGCAGGAACGCATCAATCCCGGTATCGTTCGCTGCGTGCTTGCGTACTGCCCGCACCAGGGTCGCAGCAGTCGCCTGAATCTTTTCGCGCGCCGGCCCACCGACGTCCGCTTCTGCGGCCAGTTCAGTGACGAGTGCATGTTCGTCGGCAAGGTATCGCCGGCTGATGTTATCCAGCGGAGCTACCATGAACGCGCTTTGATCCACAAATCCCATTACAGTGCCCTGAACGAATCGCTTTAATCAGCGCGCCTGCCATGTTGCCGCAGCTTGCGCCGTGTATGTTTGTCGGGCCGGCCTCTTGTTCTCGGCATTTGCTGCCGATCCTGGCGAATTCCGTCGATTATCGCCTGACGTTCCTGTTGCGCTGCACCGTCCTCGATATAGCACAGCTTGCCCTCACTCGCGGGCCCTCTTCTCGTCGGCAGCGGACCCGCTTCGAGTCGGAACGGCAATTGTCCCCGGACGAGTTCGATGACATCGCCCTCCCTGATCTTGCTGCCCGGCTTCGCCCTCTCTCCATTGACCTTGACATGCCCGCCTGTCACGGCAGCAGATGCCAGGCCGCGCGTTTTGTAAAAGCGGGTGAACCACAACCATCGATCGATACGCAATGATTCGTTAATCCTGTCATTCATTTGGCGGGTTTCAATGTAGAAGGTCCTGATATACTTTGCGACCTTTCGAACCGGAGAGCAATCCCGTGCCCACAGATTTTTTGCAATCACTGGCCACTCAGACTGAGGCACTAAAGGCGGAGGGCCTGTATAAGAACGAACGCTTGATCACAGGTCCACAACAGGCAGCCATCGAGATTCGCAAAAATGGCGACGATAGCGGAACCGCGAAGGTACTGAACCTGTGCGCAAATAACTACCTCGGACTGGCAAATCACCCGGATATCATAGCGGCCGCCCATAAGGCACTGGATGACTTCGGTTTCGGTATGGCTTCCGTGCGCTTCATCTGTGGAACGCAGATGATTCACAAGCAGCTCGAGGACCGAATCAGCCGATTCCTGGGCACCGAAGATACGATTCTCTACCCGTCCTGCTTCGACGCAAACGGCGGCTTGTTTGAGACGATTCTTGGCGACAAGGATGCGGTCATCAGTGATGCCCTGAATCACGCCAGCATTATTGACGGCATCCGCCTATCCAAGGCGCAGCGTTTCCGTTATCAGAACGATGACATGGATGATCTCGAGAACAAACTGAAAGACGCTGCCGGCTGTCGGGCAAAGCTGATTGTGACCGATGGAGTCTTTTCGATGGACGGCACCATCGCGAATCTCAAAGACATCTGCGATCTCGCCGACCGCTACGACGCAATGACGATGATCGATGACTGCCATGCCAGCGGTTTCCTTGGTGCGACGGGCCGTGGTACGCATGAGTATCATGAAGTCATGGGCCGGATAGACATCATTAGCAGTACACTTGGCAAAGCATTGGGTGGCGCATCAGGCGGCTTCACTTCGGGACGCAAGGAAATTGTTGGCTGGCTCAGGCAGCGCTCGAGACCCTACCTGTTTTCCAATTCGGTGGCACCGGCGATTGTGGCCACGTCAATCGCCGTACTGGATTTGCTCGAAAATGACGACGAACTTCGTGGCACACTAATGGACAACGCAATTTACTTCCGGACCGGATTGACGGAGCTTGGCTTTCAGTTGAAACCGGGTGAACACCCGATCATTCCGGTCATGCTCGGTGATGCGAAGCTGGCATCAATGATGGCCGATTGCCTGCTTGACCACGGTATTTATGTTGTTGGATTTTCTTTCCCCGTCGTGGCGAAAGGTCAGGCGCGTATTCGCACACAGATGTCTGCGGGATTGACACGAGAACATCTCGACCGTGCCATCAACGCATTCGGTGAAGTCGGCCGCGATCTCGGCGTTCTACACTAGGGGCAACAGCAATGCGCGCATTGGTCAAAGCAAAACCCGAACGCGGCATCTGGCTCCAGGACGTCGCCAGACCGACGGTCGGGCACAACGATGTCCTGATCAGGGTCAGGCGAACTGCAATATGCGGCACCGACGTGCATATATATCAATGGAACGACTGGGCGAGTCATACGGTTCCGATGCCCCTGACTGTCGGGCACGAATTCTATGGCGAGGTGGTCGAATGTGGCATCGAAGTAAAAGGCTTCAATACTGGAGACAGGGTATCTGCCGAAGGACATATCACCTGCGGTATATGCAGGAATTGCCGTGCGGGACGACGCCATCTCTGCATGAATACAGTCGGTGTCGGAGTCAATCGTGCCGGCGCGTTTGCAGACTACCTTTCGGTTCCGGCATTTAATGTTTTCAAATTGCCCGACGCGATCAGCGACGAGATGGCTTCTATTCTCGATCCGCTTGGCAATGCCACGCATACGGCATTGTCATTCGACCTGGTCGGCGAAGATGTTTTGATTACCGGCGCAGGACCGATCGGCATTATGGCAGTGGCAATCGCCAGGTACACCGGCGCACGGCATATTGTCATTACCGACATCAACGAATACCGGCTTGAGCTCGCGCGCAAAATGGGCGCCTCTGTTGCACTGAATGTCACCAGCGGCTCCCTGGATCAGACGATGACAGCTCTCGGCATGGAAGAAGGATTCGACGTTGGCATGGAGATGTCGGGCAACGCCTCTGCATTCCGCGACATGCTGTGTACGATGCACCACGGGGGCAAAATCGCCCTCCTCGGCATCCCGTCGGAGGAGATGGCGATCGACTGGACCCAGGTGATATTCAAGGGCCTGGTATTAAAAGGTATCTATGGCCGCGAAATGTTCGAGACCTGGTACAAGATGTCGAGCATGCTACAGAGCGGCCTCAATATTGAGCCAATCATCACACATCGCTTCGCGCTCGAAGATTACGAAGAGGCGTTCCAGTTGATGGAATCCGGGCAGTCCGGAAAGATTATTTTGAACTGGGATTAGACTCTGATCTCCGGTGGGCCGGGCTGCTACAGTAGAGCGCACGGTACAGACGGAGGAAAAAGGTCGGCGATTGATTGGCTTTGGATTTTGTGCTTCAGGCAAAAAACAAGCCGGGAGGAAACATCAACCGCCAGCCTTAACTGGTGGAATATCAGCAGGTGCTGCCCGTCGGCACCTGCTGCGCAGACTTACTCAGCCGCAATCTGCGCCGGTGAAGTATCCGGCGGGACATTGCTGACGAGACCCGTTTGCGCATCGACGTAGAGGATGCGCTGCTGGTTCATTACGGCGGGCCCATTGCTGACGTTGGCGTAAATGATCCACGTGCCGGCATCGCGCGTAATGCTGCGGATCTTCGCACCCCCAGGGCCGAACCGGCTGCAAAAGCCCAACGAGCAGAGATGCACGCGGGCCAGTCGCCTGGCTGCATTGGCCGATACCTGCTCCTGCACTTCAAATTTCGCAATATCGTCTTCCTGCGGAGTATGTGCAAAGATCGCCGCCGCCGACTGCAATTGCGGTCATGCCGTTGATTGATCTGTCGCCGGAGACCGATTACACCTATTTCTCTGATGGCATTACAGACGAGATCCTGAATCGCCTGGCGCGCGTCCAGGGCCTGCTGGTTGCGGCACGTACCTCGTCCTGTGCGTTCAAAAATTCCGAGGCAAGCATCAAGGAGATTGGCGATGCGCTCGGCGTAGGGACAATACTCGAAGGCAGCGTGCGCAAGGATGCTGGCCGAGTGCGCGTATCGGTACAACTGATTAATACTGACACGGGATTTCAGCTGTGGTCAGAGACTTACGAGCGCGAGCTCAGTAGCGTATTCGCAATCCAAAATGAAATCAGCCGCCATATCGCCGATGCGCTTGAACTGACATTGACTGGCGATGCTGCCGACACCGAATCCGTTGAGTTGCTGGTGTCGAACCCACGAGTAGTGGACGAGTATCTGATGGGCGTTGAATCGCTTCGAACCTACAGTTTTGACTCGATTCGACAGGCGATCCGGCATTTCGAGAACGTGTTACGAGCCGATCCGACATTTACACAAGCGCTTATTCAACTGGCAGACGCCAAGCTCAGGCTTTTGAATACTGGTGCGAGCTACGACCTGGCCCTGGTCGATGAGGCAGAGAGTCTGGTCCAGCAAGCCCTTGCGCGTGA
>Ga0209988_10001155_pt1 | contig 17072 bp, 16 predicted proteins | sample N075metaG_FD_183115 | JGI IMG/M metagenome (GOLD analysis project Ga0209988, IMG submission 183115) | Deep subsurface microbial communities from Kermadec Trench to uncover new lineages of life (NeLLi) - N075 metaG (SPAdes) (version 2) | ecosystem: Environmental > Aquatic > Marine > Ocean trench... | reverse complement strand
CAGGGAACGACTCGCTCATGCGCAGGAGATGGTAGTCGAAGAAATTGAGCGATTTGACCCCGCCATCGGCGAATTGAACCTTCTCCTTGAAAGCCGCACTCAGGCCCATGGTGATGGCACCCATCATCTGAGCGTGAATGGTGTCGGGATTCACATGAGGACCGCAATCAACCGCACACACCACCCGATGAACCTTGACCTTTCCGGTCCTTCGGTCCACGGAAACCTCAGCCACCTGGGCCACATAACTTCGATAGGAGTAGTACCCGGCAATGCCGCGTCCTTCAGCTCCCACCAGAGGCTTTCCCCAACCGGCTTTGTCGGCGACTAATTCGAGAACGCCATGCAGTCTTGGGTTCTCCTTGAGATGCTGGAGGCGAAATTCCAGAGGGTCCTTCCCGGCGGCATGGGCCAGTTCATCCATGAAGCTCTCCACCGTGAAGCCATTGTGGGAACTGCCCACCGAGCGCCAGTAAGTGACCGGGATCGGATTCTCGAGCCTGACCCAGTCCACGGAGACATTGGGAATCTGGTACTGCAGGCGGGTCAGGCCGGAGGTGGCCTGTGTATCGATGGATGAGCCCTGCCGGACCGAAAACTGGGGAGCCACCACCTTGTGCGACCAGGCGGTCACCCGGCCTTCTTTGTCCAACCCCGCCTTGATTCTAGTGGAGTTGCCGGGACGAAAAAGATCGTAGGCGATGTCTTCTTCGCGGGTCCAAATGACCTTGACCGGTTCTCCAATCGCTTTGCCGATCTGCAGGGCTTCATGACCGAAATCGATTCTCCCGCGGCGGCCCAACCCACACCCCAGGTAGGTGGTATGGACATGGACTTGCTCCGGCTTCAATCCTGTGATCTCAACCGCTGTATCCAGGTTCCTGCTTTGCCCCTGGGTGGCAATCCACATATCGCATCGGTCCGGCTGAACATGGACCGTGCAATTCATGGGCTCCATGGTGGCGTGAGCCAAATAAGGTAAATGGTACTCGGCCTGGACCTGTTGATGGGCGTTTCCGAGGGCACCCTGAACATCCCCGTCGTCTCGAGCAGAGAGACCTTGTTTCTCCAGGCCGGCGACCAGGTCCCTATCCACCGTTTCCGTGCTCAGAGTGGGGCGCTCACCGGGACTCCATTGTATATTGAGAGCATCTCGACCCTTCCAGGCGGCATCCAGCGTCTGGGCACAAACCGCGATGCCGGCGTGGTGAAAACTGCTGCCCTGGACCTCCGGCGTGTCCACCCTCACGACGTGGCGCACTCCTGGTACTGCCCTTGCAGCCTGCTCATCGTAGGACTGCACCTCGGCCCCATAGACCGGTGAACGGGCTACCACCCCGTAAAGCATGCCCGGCACGAAGATGTCGATGCCGAATGTGGCCTCACCGCTGACCTTGGCTGGGATGTCCAAACGCGGTATGGGCTTCCCCATGATGGTGAATTCACTCTTGTCTTTGAGACGGGGGTTTTCGGGTACGGGAAGCTGGGAGGCTTCCTTCAACAGTTCGCCGTAGGGAAGACTGCGGCCGCTGGCCTGGTGATGAACCCGGCTATCCGCGGTCTGACACTCGCCGACGGGCACCTTCCATCGATTGGCAGCCGCCCGGGTCAGCATCTCCCGGCCGGCAGCGCCCGCTTTGCGCAAAGGCTCGTACATGCCCCTCACACCACCGCTACCTCCAGTACCCATTCGAGTAAACTGGGGAGGATTGTAGTATTGCTTCCGGGTGGGCGCCTGCTCGATGCGTACCTGCTCCCACTTCACATCCAGCTCATCGGCCACAATCATGGGCAGGGCGGTATGAGTCCCTTGCCCCATCTCCACCTTGTTCACCATGACGGTCAGCTGATTATCGGTTGAGAGGGTATACCAGACCGTGGGTTGGAAACCCTCCGAGTCGGTGTCGGCCTCACCCATGGCGAAGACCTTTAGACCGGAAGGCGTGGCTGCCACGGCCATGGTGAATCCCGCTCGGGTCAAAAACTCTCGTCGATCGATGGTGCTTTTCATGAGTTCCTCACCTCCTCGGCCGCCTGATAAATGGCCTGCTTGATCCGGGTGTAGGTCCCACAGCGGCACAGATTGCCATCCATGGCCTGGATGATCTCCTCCTCACTGGGATTGGAGTTCTTCTCCACCAGGGCCACTGCCGACATGATCTGACCCGACTGACAGTACCCGCACTGCGGCACCTGAATAGCAATCCAGGCCTGCTTGACCGGATGATCCTCACGAATCCCTTCTATGGTGGTGATCTCACGACCCACCGCCCGGCTGACCTGAAGCTGACAGGACCGCACTGGGCAATGCCACAACCGAACTTGGTGCCGGTCATCTGGAGATATTCCCGAATCACCCAAAGCAGGGGAACATCCGGTTCCACCTCGACGGTGTGGGACTGGCCGTTGATTCTGAGAGTTATGGATTGAGCCATAAATCGCTCCTTTCTTATGTCTTAACGCGTTCCGATGAAAGAATGGATGATCGAAAAATTGGATGCAAAGTCGCTTTTACCTCCAAGGACAAACTTACCTCTATGATTATCATTTTCGGGGCTGACGCTCAAGCAAAGATCGGCTTTTTGTACGGTTCCAAACCACTACAAACCTACTGCCAATCCTCCACCTTTTCCCAGACCTCTCCCACGGCGTACCCTCTGCTCATGCTGCCTCGAAAGGTCAATCGGGTGCCCTCCTGATTGATCTCGAATTGGCGCCGGGGCTGTCGATCAACAAGTCCGGGAGTGGCAGAGGCAATAGGCTGGAAAAAAAAGGTATTGTTTTCAATTCGATAGGTTCCGCTGGCACCTCCAAACTTTTGATGGAGGGCCTCCACCATGTCGGTCTTTTCCTGATCGGTCAGATCGGCCGGATTTTCATATTGATCCTGGATGGAGGGACGCTCTCTGGCCATGTAGTTGCGGCTGAAATGCTCCGGAGTAATGAACATGATGCCTGTCCAATCCATCACCTGACCCTCTCGAGTATAGTGAGTCATCTTCCAAACGCCATAAAGCCGTTCGTCTTTCTGAGCATAGGCACTGCCGGCCAATGCCAGGACGGCGATGACTATAGGAATCGTCCCTATGAATTTCATGGCTTCCTCCTTTTTGGGTCTAGATGAAGTCTAGTCTCAGATTGTCGAGGACACAAGAGTCGCAAACGAAACGGATTCGGCCCTGAGGTGCCTCCCACATTCCAGAGGCGCCCATTTGCACGAAAGCACGAAGGCACGGGCGGGCGAAACACGCAGTGCTTTTCTAATGCTCCTCAAAGGTATAAAATCCCCCGAACCAAAGATCATCCTTCATGGACCCAAGAGGAGCACGAACATGCCAGAGTCACAGTACGATGTAGCGATTATCGGTGCCGGCTTTTCGGGACCCATTCTGGCCGCCAACATTGCCGAAAAGGGTGTCCATCCAGCAACTCGTGATCGCCTGAAGATCGCTCTCATTGAGGCAGGCCCATATCTCAAGGGCGCTCCCCGACCCGGGTACGGAATCCCCTTGAGACGCCAGAGGTTCACCAACATGAGGGGACAGGACCCTGCCTTTCACTGGGAGGACGGGGGGGCAAAGATCGTGGGGGGAAGTTCACTGCACTGGCAAGCCTCGGCATTTCTTCCCTTTCCCATCGACTACCTCCATTGGCAAGAGGAAACCGGAGTGGACTGGACTGAGGAGAATCTTCGCGAGGCGGTGGAGGAAACCCGCCGGGAATTCAACGTCCATCCCTATCCTGACGAGGCCAACACTCGTGGAAACCGGCTCTTCTATCGGGTCGCCAAACAGATGGGATATGACCCGCAACGGCAGGAAGGGGCAAGGCGCAATTGCATCTACTGCGGCTTTTGTTCCGGAGGGCACATGTGCAAGTACGAGGCACGCTCCAGCACCCTGGTCTCCTATATCCCCAAGGCGGAAAAATATGGGGTGGACATCCTGGCCGACACTTTAGTGGAGAAGATCCTGATTGATGCCAAAGGAAGGCGGGGGGTAGCTCGCGGCCTGATCTGCCGGGGTGCCGATTCCACTTACGAACTGACGGCCGACCACATCATTCTGGCCTGTGGATACCGGAAAACACCATTGCTTTTGATGCGCTCCGGCTATGGGCCTCCCGAATGGGCAGGAAATCCGATCGTGGTGTCCAATCCGAATATCGGAAAACACATCGATGGGCACCCCAGGATTCCGGGTATCGCCGCTATCTTTGACGACCCTATGGGTGATGGAGAGGTAGGAAGCGTGCGAGGTTACTTCATGATCAATGACAACCGCAAGGATGCCTTAGGACGGCTGCTCTTTCGGGCCGACCTGGGCGGTGGGCAATTCCCCGCCTTGGCAGCTTTAAACACCTTTGCGCCGGAGTTTGGCTGGGAGCACAAGAAGTTCATGCGGGAGGGGGGAATTTTCCGGATAGGGACGCTCAATCCCGCCATGGCCAAGGCCCCTGGACGCTGGGCGATGGACCCGGATGGAAGAATTCTTTACAGCGGCGATCACAGCCTGACCATTCGACGGGCCAAGGAGGCACTGGGAATCTCTCATGAGATCTTGAAAAAAATGGGGGCCCGCAAGATCACTTCCATTGATGTCCCCGTGCCCATGACACCGACAACTTCAGGTTCGCATCGAGTCGGCTCGTGCCGGGCGGGGATCGACCCCAGGACTTCCGTGGTCAACCAGTACTTCGAATCGCACGATGTGGACAACTTGTATATTGCGGATGCCAGCGTCATTCCCCGGGTGACCACCGGGAACACCGGCACCCCACAGGCAGCCGTGACCGTCTTTGCGGCAGCCCGTATTGTGGAACGTCATTTCAAGGGATAGGAGAATAAACATGCCGACCATCTTTTTACAACACCGGGTGGCTGACTATGAGTCCTGGAGACCGGCTTACGATGAGGACGTCGAGCGCCGAAGTGCTGCAGGATTGAGTGAAATCGGGGTCTTCCGCAAAACAGGAGATGAGAACCTGGTGCTCCTGGTCTGGGGTGCCGAAAACGTCGAAAGCTTTCAGGCCATGCTGAACTCTGAAGACCTCAAGCACAAGATGCAGGAAGCCGGGGTCGTCAGCGAGCCCGAAATCTGGATTGGCGAAGGGATGTAGCCGTGCGCGCTTCGCGCCCGTTCCTAGCAAACTCGATGTAAAGGTGTGGGGCGTTAGCGAAATAGCGCCAGTACACCGGCCAGTACCATGGCCCCACCCACGACACGCCCTCCTTGCACACCCCAGGGGCTAAGCTTCTCCAGCAGGACAAAAAAGGTGATGGCGGCGATCCAGAGCAGGTTCATGACGCCTCCCAGAAATAGCAAACCCATCAGGACCCAGCAACAACCCAGACAAAAAGCCCCGTGCTCCAGTCCCAGCCGAAAAGCTCCAGTCGCACCGCTTCGCCAATGCTGGGCGAAGAAGTGGGCCGGAGCCCGACAATGCTGCAGGCAGGCATCCTTGAAGGGCGTCCACTGGTAAATTCCCGCCGCCATCAGAAGTCCGGCTCCCAGTGCGGGGCTGTTCGATACCATCATGGGAGACAGAAGAGCAGCCTGATCGAGCACCCACTGGGTCACGGTGGCGGCAACACTGAAAACACACCACATCACGATATAGCCGGCCACAAAGATCGCCGTCGGCGCCAGCGGGGTATTCTGGCTGGCGGCCTTCCGGGCCACGGCCGCGTAAATAAGGGTCATCGGCACCGCCGTCGGTACCATCATCCCCACCATCATCACCGCCCACATCAGAAACATCAGGAGAAAATCCAGTCCACTCCAGGGACGGATTCTCATCATCTCTCCAGCGGTCATGGACATGTCGTCCATGCTCAAGGCCATGACAATGAGATACACCCAGGCCAGCACGGTGATCCCGAAAAGAGCGGCAAGAATGGCGATCCGATTGCGCCTTGGAAGTGAACCGGTATGGGCCGCCGCCTGGGCAGGCTGCTCGATCGGGGTTGCGGAGGAGTGTGACACCTGTGGTGCTCGTGTGACGTTAGCGGATCACGCCGTCCTGGTTCATATGCAGAATATTGAACTGACCGTAGCTTTCCGAGAGGTCTAACTTGATTCCGGCCCGAACCTTTGAGGTACCACTGCCCATCTCGGCGTAGGTGTACTCGAAACCGTTGGGGAGATGGATCCGGGAGCGAGCCTCTTCCCCGCTGAAGGGATTGATGATGGGCGTTCCCGTCGACTCCACCAGGCCGGGGACCTCGACTCGAGCCTTCCTGGCCTCAATGTCAATCGAAAGCTCAATGGGAGCGAAAAGTGTCTCCAGAACTTTAGACATGGTGCTGCTAAATACGGAAAAGTGGGTGGCCCCTGGAGCGGTGTCCTCGCCATGAAGAATCTTGCGAAGATCCTCCCGTTGCTCAGCATCGGCCCGCTCATCGATGATCGCCTGCAGTGTGCCGTTGCCGTCGGCAATCTCACCCGGCCAGTAAAGCAGCATCACCCACTTCAAACCATCCAGCCGTGTCTTATCAAAATGGCCTTCCTCGATCACGCCGGCAGCCATAGCCTCGCAGTTCCCATAGGTGGTGGGTGAGCCAAACTGGCACGGGCATCCATATGCACAATTGCAGTTGCTAAACTCTTTACCTCGAATTCTCCACTTGTCCGACATCGTCTCTCTCTCTTCAGTGGAGCATTATAGGGCAGACAACAAACACCCGACAACAGAAAGTCGGAATTCATAATTCAAAACTTAAAGCGTTTCTAGATTCGGACCAAACTGATAGACTTTCAGCCATCGGAGGCACATGATGTATCGAAATTTTGTTATTTTCCTTGCTCTGACCTTTTGGGCTGCGGCCTGCAGTTCGCCGCAGACCGCCGAACAACCCGCTGCTTCCAGTGGGGAACAAGGCGAGCCAGCTCCATCCAGTAACCGAGGGACGGTTGAAATAGCGCTCGGTGAGACCCAAGTGTCCCTTAACTACGGGCGCCCTGTACTCCAGGGCAGGGATATGCTGTCCCAACTGAAGGATGGCCAGATATGGAGACTGGGGATGAACGACGCGACCACCATTGAAACCAACACCGACCTGATATTTGGCGACACGGTCATTCAAGCAGGGAGGTATTCGATTTGGGCCAAGAAGGTCAGCTCGGAGGACTGGCACCTCATTTTCAACTCGGAACCCGACGTTGGGGGACTCGATCGCAACCCGGCAAGCGACTTCGCCGAGACCCCTTTGGAGCATTCCGTCCTTGCCGAAAGTGTGGAGCAATTCACCATCGAGTTAAACCCCGTTGACGACGAGAGTGCTGAAGTCCTGATGAAATGGGCCACTCTTCAACTGAGAGCGACCTTCAACGTCAGCGAGTAAGAAACAGGAAATCCTGCGCTTATGAAGAAGGCACTGCTGATCATGGCTTCGGTGCTCCTGGCAGTGGGCATCATGTTCTACGTGCTGATCGCCAATTCGGATCGTCCGAACCACATTCATTTCAGCACCCGTGGAGGGGTCCTCAAAAACGTGGTTTACTACTCGACCAAGCCTCCGGAAACCCCTGCCCAACACGATTGTGACGGCCAGTTCACCGAAATGCGCGACGATTTGTATGAGACCCACCAGCGACTGTGGCGGGAGAAGTATGGGAAATAAGAGAGAAGGGGGACAGTCCCCCTTCTCTCTTATTTCAGTTCGGCTAACCGTTTTTCGAACTCCGGCATCAACCGGTCGTGCTCTGTGACGAGCTCCTCCAGCTTCTCAGAGAGGTTCTGAATCTCAGGCTTGAGGACACGACTGCGCTGCGCCAGCTTGGCGATCGACTCCCTCTCGCCTTCGGTTGCCGCCTCACACAGCAGAGCTTCGACCTCTCTCGCCTCCTCTTCGCGGGAGGCCACCTGCTTCTCGACCCCCTCGATCCGAGTCTTGAGGGGCTTTAGACGCTTGGAACGCTCAGCAATGATCTCTGCCCGCAGGCGACGCAGTTCTTTACGACTTCTTCCCCGCTCCGGAGTCCGTTTGGCCACCTGGTTCTGAGCCTCCTGCTCTTCCTTCCAGCCCACCCGCTGGAGAAAATCCTGGTAGCTGCCCTCAAACACACGGATCTGCCCGTCGTCGAAAACGACGAGCCGGTTGGCCACCCGGCGTAAAATCAGCTCACTGTGAGTGACCAACACGACCGCTCCTTCGAAGACCTCCAGTGCATGCATGAGGCCCTCGGTCGACTGCATGTCCAGGTGATTGGTGGGCTCGTCCAGAATCAACAGATTGGCAGGGCTCACCAGGAGCTTGCCCAACAGGACACGACTCTTCTCGCCACCGGAGAGGACCTGTACTTTCTTGAGGGCATCGTTACCCGGGAACATCATGAGACCGCAAATCCTGCGTGCGGCCCCGCGGCTATGGTCAGGATGGGCCGATTGGATCTCTTCCTCTATGGTCTTTTCGGGATCCAGGCGCTCTACATTATTCTGACCGAAGTAGGCTACCTGAGCCTTGGGATGCAGCTGAATCTTGCCGGTGACCGGCTGAAGGACATGGGCGAACAACGACAGGAGTGTCGTCTTTCCTCGACCATTGGGACCGATTACCGCAATCCGATCCCTTGCGCCCATCCGAAACCCCAATTCCTCGATCAGGGTCGGCCCATCAGGGTAGTGAAAGGAAAGTCCCTCCACATCCATGATCTTCTTGGCCGCAAAAGGAGCGGCATGGAAGCGGAAGCTCAAATCATGGATCTCGTCGAGACGCTCCAGAGTCGCCACCTTCTCCAGCTTCCTAATACGCGACTGTACCGCCCGGGCCTTGGTGGCCTTGGCCCGAAACCGCTGGATGAACTGCTCCTGCTGACGACGATCCCGTTCCTGATTCAGGCGGGTCTTTTCATGGATCTCCTCTTGCTGGGCAATCTGCGCGAAGACCTTGTGAGTCGAACCTTCCACCTTGCGCAACTTGCAACGATGAATCGCCATGGTATGGGTCGTCACCTGGTCCATGAACTCCCGATAGTGGGTGATCAGAATCATCTCGCCACGCCAGGCACAAAGAAAACGCTTCAACCAGCGCATGGAGACAATGTCCAGGTAATTGGTGGGCTCGTCCAACAACAACAGGTTGGGCTCGGAAACCAGTACCTTGGCAAGGTTGAGACGCACCTGATAGCCGCCCGACAGCTTTTCAGGGGAGCACTGCAGCAACCCTCCCTCGAATCCCAGCCCGTGCAGCGCGGCTTCCGCCCGGTAAGTGAGGTCGGTGCCGTCTTCCGACCCGGGGAGTGCGCTGCAAGCCTCGGCCAGAACGCTATCCAGGCTGAACTCGAGATGCTGGGACAGGTGACCGATCCGGTAATGTTTGGGCACCACGATCTCCCCGCCATCTGGCCTCTCGGTTCCGAGAAGGAGCCGGAACAGGGTGGTCTTACCGTGGCCATTGCGGCCGATAAGACCGAGCCGCTCGCCCGGATTCATCAGAAAGCTGATGTCATCCAGCAATAGGTTGGAACCGTAGGACTTGGAGAGATTGAGAACACGAATCATGGAAGCATAAGGGTACGTTGAGGAGGCCGGGGGCACCCGCTTGCGGGTCGCGCAACACAGGCGGTGCGCAACGCACGCCGGATGTATTTCGTCGCTGCAGTAGAGAACTTATGCATAGTCCGGGCTAACTCCCTCTTCATGCCCCCATAGGGCAAAGGATTAGATGCCACCACCCCGTAAAGGTTACACTGTAACGAGGGCTATCTACCATAGCGAAGAAAGTGGCGGCAGGTAAAATGAGCAGTAAGCGGAGTCGAGAAGATCAGCCTGAATCGGAACAGAACAATAAGCTCATCATTGGCTGGCGTGAGACGATTTCCATCCCGGAATGGGGCATCACCGAGCTTCGGGCAAAAATGGACACCGGTGCCAGGAGTAGCGCCATTGATGTTGCCAGCTCCGAAATATTGCCGGAAGGCCGGGTCCGCTTTGAAGTGGTTCTGGACCGAAAGAACAGGGACCGGAAGCGGATCATTGAAGCCTCGATTAGCAGAAAGACGGCCATCCGGTCCAGCACGGGGGAGACTCGGGATCGATTGATGGTGCTGGTCCAGGTAAAAATTGGACCGATCGTGAAACCTGTCGAATTCAGTTTGGTGTGCAGAGAGAACATGCTGTGTCGGGCCCTGCTGGGTCGAAGGGCCCTGGAGGGTGATTTTCTTATTGATGCCACCAGAAAATATTCTTTGAACAGTTGAACGCAGAAATAACTTAAGATGAGAATCGCCATCCTTTCCCGAAGTCCCGAAGCTTATAGCACCCGCCGACTCTGTGAAGCTGCCACCGGACATGGGCACCAGGTGGAGGTCCTCAACACCCTTGAACTGGGCATTCACGTTGAACAGGCCCAGCCATCGCTTACCCACAAAACCCACCCGTGCGAGCCTTTCCAAGCCGTTATCCCTCGAATCGGCGCATCGATTACCTTCTTTGGAACCGCTGTGGTGCGGCAGTTTGAGCAGATGGGTGTTTTTCCTCTCAATTCTTCCCAGGCCATTGCTGTGGCCCGGGATAAGCTGCGCTGCCTTCAGATCTTGAGTCGACATGACATCGGGATTCCTCCCTCGGCTTTTGTGCGCAGCAAAAATGACGTTCTCCCCGCAATCGAAAGAGTGGGTGGAACTCCCGTCATCATCAAACTTCTTGAAGGCACCCAGGGTATCGGGGTCATCCTGGCTGAGGATATCAAAACCGCAGAGGCGATTATCGAGACGCTCCAGAGCACCAAACAGAACGTTCTCATCCAGAAATTCGTTTCAGAGAGCAAGGGACGCGACATTCGGGCTTTCGTGGTGGGGGATCGTGTCGTTTGCGCCATGAGGCGACAGGCTGCAGGACAGGAGTTCAGAAGCAATGTGCACAGAGGGGGAAGCGTAGAGGCGGTCCAGCTGGATGAACTCTACGAACGGACGGCGGTCAGAGCAGCCCAAATCATCGGCTTGCACGTTGCCGGCGTGGATATGCTGGAAGGCAAGGACGGGCCTCAGATCATGGAGGTCAATTCCTCCCCCGGCCTGCAGGGTATCGAAAAGGCCACCAAGATGGACGTGGCAAGCGCCATCATCGAGCATTTAGAGGATCAGGTGATCTTTGAGGAAATTGACATCAGGCAACGGCTGACGCTGGCTCGCGGTTTTCAAATAGCGGAAATAACGGTAGGCAACGATTCCGAGATTGCTCATAAAACCCTGGTGGAGACCGGGTTACGCGCTCGCGACATTCTGGTACTGAGCATCAACCGGAATACCATCATCTTCCCCAATCCGGAGGGCAACTTCGAAGTTCTTCCCGGTGATCTCCTCCTCTGTTATGGCAAACAGATCGCCATGAAATCGTTTCTGCTGGCCGGAGCGCAGCAAGAATAATCCCGGGGCCGGGATTATTCTTGCCGTACGTTCGTGCTTTCGTGCTGTCGTGCGGTCAATCAGCGTTCCGTTGAAAGCTCAGCCTTTAGATCTCGAGCTGCCTGACTCATCGGGATCACCACACCGGTTTCCGTGTTCACCGAAAAAACGAGATGGATTTCCCCCTGACCGCTCGGCTGTTGGGCGATCAGATCAATCCAGAACTCCGGTCCCCGGGCACGCACCATCTTCCATTCCTGGTAGACGAAATCCTCCTGGAGCTCTCCTTCAATCAGTTTTTGAGCCACCATCGACTTGTCCTTGAGCATCTGAAAGGCCTCTTGGGAACGTTCCTCTTCCCGAATCTCTGCAGAGGTGGGACTCTCAACCTCCGGGTGCGATACAGGTGTTGTCCGCTGTAAAACCGGCCTGTTGCCCGGCTCGGGAGTGTCCTGCTCCACGCCAGGAGCCTCCCTTCTTGGGGCATCTGCCGGGGAGGGAGGCACTGGCGGGGCAGATTCCTTTTTGAGCGTGGGAACGATCAGAGGTTCTGACGATGAGCTGACGGTAAGGCTGACTTCGGGGGTTCTCTCGACAGTACCATCCGATGCCCCTTTAGCTTCGGCGGCAGCCGGTTCCGGGGAGGAGATCTTTACAGAGCCATCTTTTATCTCCACCTCCAGAAGGCCTTCCGTCCCCTGAGGCGTCTGCTGAGCGGAATTCGAAGTCTGATCCCCTTCGCGGGAGCCACTCCAGTAGGTCAGGACGATCATCAATGCCAAAACCGAAACCACAATCGTCCCAATCGGCATCTTTCTCTTGGCTTCGGCTGCCCTATCCGAGAAGATCTCCTCATACAGGGAAGACTCTCGTTCTTCCGACCCGGCACCGACTTGCCCAACAGGCTCCTCGAGTTCCTCTTCCGGCTCAATCTGAGTTCCCAGGTGGCGGCTCCGAATCAACTGAAAGGCCTGGTTCACCCGAGCCAGGTTCTCGGTGGCCTTTCGATGCAATCGAGGGTTGTTTTCATGAAGCCTGGGATCCCAGACAACGGCCAGGTCGCGATGGGCTTCCATGACTTTTTTAAAGGAAGCATCGCTCTCCAATTCCAGTATCCTGTAGGCTTGCTTGATATCGCTCATGATCCTCAGATACAACTGGCAACTGACAGCAGACCACAGACAACCACCACCTGACAACTGTCACAGTTTACAGGGGGGCGAGTGCAGAGAGAAAGAAAGAGAACAGGTCGGCACGCCGAGTTTAGGATTTCAGCGCGTCATGATACTATTGCAAAAAAGTTCACACGACATGATTTCATTGAGGGCACACCCAATAGTTTAAGGAGGACAAAATGGCGACGAAAGAGCGAATATCTCTGAACGTCAACAACAAGTCTTATGACCTCGAGGTGGACCCAAACATGCCACTGCTGTACGCACTGCGCAATGAGTTGGACGTCACGGGGCCCAAGTTCGGTTGCGGATTGTCCCAGTGTGGGGCCTGTACGGTCATCGTGGATGGCAGAGCGATGCGGTCTTGTATGACTTCAGTTCGATCTACCCAGGGTCGTCAGATCCGAACCATTGAAGGCCTGTGGACCCCTGAGAATCCTCATCCCGTGCAGAAGGCTTTTATCGAGGAGGCGGTGCCCCAGTGCGGTTACTGCATCAGTGGCTGGCTGATGACATCAGTTGCACTGCTGGAAGAGAACCCTCGTCGCAGCGATGCTGAGATTCGGCAGAGCCTTTCCAGCCTCAAGTGCCGTTGTGGCACCCATATGTCGATTCTCCGAGCCGTCAATCGTGCAGCTAAGGCAATGGCCTAGAGGAGGAATGGATATGACGAAGCAAGCCAACTTTAAATTTACGCGCCGTGACCTGCTCAAGGGCGGCGGAGCTTTAGTCGTCACCTTTGGCATGCCCGGATGGGCAGTTGCGACAACCCAGGATGGCGGGTCCCTTTCCAAGCCGCCTCTTATGCCGGATCAGCTCGATTCCTATCTGAGCATTGCAGCAGATGGCAAAGTGACCGCCTATTTCGGCAAGATGGACATGGGCCAGGGAGTCGACACGGCGATTGCTCAAATCGTCGCTGACGAGCTGGATGTTCCCTTCGAGCGTGTCGGGGTGTTGATGAGTGACACCGAGTACACCCTCGATCAAGGAGGCGCCAGTGGTAGTACGGGAATCCGGAGCGGAGCGCAACCGCTTCGCAATGCCGCAGCTGAGGCGCGGAGAGTCCTACTCGATTTGGCCTCCGAGAAATTGGGGATTCCCGCCGAGGGACTGACGGTCACCGACGGCATCATCCAGGCCAAGAATCAGTCTTCCCGACAGGTGAAATACGAGGAGCTGATCGGCGGAAAATTCTTCCATGTACATCTGGAATGGAATGAGAGGTTTGGCAATGCCTTAAATGCCACAGGCAAAGCCAAGCCAAAGACTCATGAACAGTACAAGGTGGTCGGCAAATCGATGCCTCGCATAGATGTTCCGGGAAAGGTCTTCGGACAGACTCCCTATGTGACGGACATCAAAAGACCCGGAATGTGGCACGGCCGTATCATCCGACCACCCGTAGCGGGCGCCAGGCCCACCGGGTGGGACCAGGATTCGATCAGCGATATTCCCGACGCCCAAGTGGTACGGGTCAAGGACTTCATCGGAGTGGTGGCCCCGGAGGAATGGGGTGCCATCAATGCAGCCCAACAACTCAAGGTCACCTGGTCGGAGGTCGAACCGCCCTTTCCCGAGATGGATGATCTTTACGATTACATCCGCCGTACACCCCACGTGGAGGAAAACGCAGGTGGTGGTTTCGGTGGAAGAGTCCCCGTTGACGAAGGCCCCATCAACAAGGCATTGGAAGGGGCAGCCAGAATCATCGAGGCTGAATATGAGCATCCCTTCCAATCCCACGCTTCTATGGGACCGGCATGTGCCGTGGTCGATGCCCGAAGCGACAGCGCGACGGTCTGGACGGGTTCACAAAAAGCCCACAAGACGCGTGAAGGTGTGGCCAAACTCCTTGAATTACCGGTGGAAAAGGTACGAGGCATCTGGGTGCCGGGTCCCGGCTCCTACGGTCGCAACGACGCGGGTGATGCGGCCATGGATGCTGCAGTGCTTTCCCAAGCCATTGGCCGACCGGTTCGGGTCCAGGGCATGCGCCATGAGGGACACGGATGGGATCCGAAAGGACCAGCATCCGTCATCACTCTTCGCGCCGGTCTCGATGCGGAAGGCAATGTGATCGCCCACCGTTTTCAGGCCAAGGGCTTCTCTGCCTGGGATGTGCGCTCCAACGAGGCCAGTCCCAGCGACACGCTGGCGGGCTTGCTGGTGGGATGGCCCAAGAACACGCGCCATAATTACGGTACGCCCTCGGAGTCCTACGATTTTCCCACCAAGCTGCACTTCTGGCGAACCATTCCGCCCTTTCTGGAGACGGCTTCCCCGCTCCGGACCGCCCATTTTCGAGATCCCCAGGGCCCTCAGGTTCATTTCGCCAGCGAGTCTTTCATCGACGAAATAGCAGCAGCCGTGGGTCAGGATCCGGTCGAGTTCCGTCTGAAGTATCTGACCGATCCTCGCGATATCGCCGTGGTCGAGGCAGCCGCCAAAGCAGCCGGCTGGGAGACGCGGACCTCCCCCCGACGGGACCGACAGAGTGGGGATGTTCTGACAGGCCGGGGCATAGCCTATGCCTCTCGAGGGGGAACCACAGTGGCCACGGTGGCCGAAGTGGAAGTCAACCGGCAGAGCGGTCGGGTCTGGGCCAAGCGATTCGTGGTGGCTCATGACTGCGGGTTGATTATTAATCCCGATGGTTTAAAAAGGACCGTCGAGGGCAATATCATCCAGGCACTGAGTCGCGCACTGAAGGAGGAAGTCCAGTTTGACCGCAACAACGTGACCAGTATCGATTGGCTGAGTTACCCGATTCTCGACACCACGGAGGCGCCCGAGTCGATCGAAGTTGTTCAGATCAATCGGCCCGAAATTGCACCCACGGGTGCGGGGGAACCTTCCACTCGACAGGTTGCCGCCGCCGTTGCCAATGCGATTTTCGACGCCACCGGTGCTCGCATTCGAAGAGTGCCTTTTACCCCGGAACGGGTGAAGGCGAGCCTGGCTTAGCGGGAACGCGCGTTTGGGCGAGCCGTTGGCTCGCCCAAACGGTTAGGATGGCGAAAACCTCTGAAATGTGCTACTCCCCTACGGAATATCTTCGGCCTTTTCCGGATCGTCATCTGGGGCCGGGGCCGTGTCCTCAGGGGCTGGAGCTACATCAGCCTCCGCAGTGCCCTTGGGTCGGACCAAGGCCGCAGCAATCCCACCACAGAGCGTCCCGACAACCATAGTGAACATGATCCAGAAGGTCATTTGGGGGAACAGGGCAATCAAGATGAACTTGGTCAGGAAACCCATCTCCGGATAACCGGCAGGGCCCAGTTCGTAATGGGTGCCCCAATCGCCGAGCATGGTGATCAACATCACGATCAACACAGGAATGCGTGAGGCGAAGGCGTAGCTCAACATGGTTTGAAAGAAAGCCGGCCACCCTTTGCGCAAGATCAAGACGACCACCAGGGAGGCAATGGCAATTCCCAGCTGTTGACCGATTGCTCCGCCGAAACTGACGCTGACATTGGGATCCCCAAAGAAACTAAAGATCAGGGCAGTAGCCACACCTGCTATGACCAGCCCCGCAAGGGCCAGTACGATCACTTTGCCAACGCTCTCCGGCCCAGAACCTTGGCGCACCAACTTGATGGCAAAGTAGACCCCAAAGATGGGCACCAGCCAAACGATGCCCACCAGTGCTCCTCCCCCGCCTGCGTCGCGGTTAAAAAGAACCGATGAACCCCCAACCAGTTCACCCACCAAACGGGCGATGGTAATGGCCAGCGCGATCAACGCTGGAACCATAATGAGCTTTTTCACGTTGAGATCTGAATGAGATGTTTCCATAAGTCTTGCCTTTCTCCCTCCGGTTGTTCGATCCTCATGGTCTGAACCGTCAGATCCGATCTATTGCTTGGCCACGACCCGGTTGCGGAGCGTCCCCAGCTTCTCGATGATCATCTCGGCCGTATCCCCGGCCCGCAAGGGAACCACCGCTGCAGGAACCCCAGTGGCGATAATATCGCCAGGCATAAGAGTCATCCGTTGGCTCAAGTAAGCGATGATCTGGGGGATCTTGAAGATCAGGTGCCGGGTGTTGGCATTGGGGATCTCCCAAGCCTGGCCGTTGATGCGGGCCCCAATGGCCAGGTTGTGCGGATCGGGCACATCTTCTTTAAGGGTCAGATAGGGCCCACAAGGAGCAAAAGTATCCAGGCTCTTTGAGATAGCTGAGCCCTGGGCCGGGTGGTTTCCCTGGGGCAAATCGCGGGCGGTCACGTCGTTGACAATGGTGTAGCCCACCACATAGTCAAAAGCTTGTGCTTCGGGAACATTCTTGGCTCTTTTACCGATCACCAAAGCGAGTTCCGGCTCGTGAACCCCCACCGTCACCAGGCCAGCCAGATCGATCACCTCTTCATGGCCCACGAGGGCCGAAACCGACTTTAAAAAGGCGCTCGGGTACTCGGGAGGATCGCCCTCGCGAGCGTAGTTTCCGGCCATTCCGATGATCTTGGAAGGATTGGGAATGGGGCAAAGCAGACCTACCGACGTCGGCGGATAGAACACCCGCTCGGCACCACCCGGTTCCGTGAAG
>Ga0209988_10001152_pt1 | contig 17094 bp, 12 predicted proteins | sample N075metaG_FD_183115 | JGI IMG/M metagenome (GOLD analysis project Ga0209988, IMG submission 183115) | Deep subsurface microbial communities from Kermadec Trench to uncover new lineages of life (NeLLi) - N075 metaG (SPAdes) (version 2) | ecosystem: Environmental > Aquatic > Marine > Ocean trench... | reverse complement strand
TTTCTGGCCAGGAAGGCCTCATTCCGGTCTGATTCGCCTCGAATGAGGAACTCCTTGCCGGGCGCGGGGCACCGATCGGACATGTAGACTACCGGGCGTGCCGAGCGAGGGGCGGGAGAGGTGAGATTGAAGCCTGATAAACCTGAGAACCAGGATCAGCGAGAGGATCGGGACGTCGTGAGCCGAGCCGAGGAGGCCGGCGCGGGACGGGGACCCGACTTCGACGGTCGCAAAGAGAGTCCCGCGGAGATGTCCAGAGGGATTCCCGGATCCGCCGAGCCCGAACCGCTGACCGGCAAAGCGGCGACGCAGGAGCGCATCCTCGCGGCGGCTTCCGAACTCTTTCTGACCCGCGGATACGAGAATACGACGATCGCTCAGGTCGCGGCCCGTGCCGAAGTTTCCCGGGCGACTGTCTTCTGGCATTTCAGTGACAAAGAGTCGCTCTTTCGAGAATGCTTCAATCGGATCTGTGAACCCTTCCGCGCTTCGCTCGCCCTAGATCAGTCGGCGCTACCGGCTGAGAAACGATTGCGAGAGCAGGTCGAACTCTACCAGTCGTTCATCGCGCAGCACCGCGGAGACGTCGATGGCTTCATCCGCTGGGCGATGGAGCATACGAGCTTCCGAGACTGGCTGATCCGAAGCGTGCTCGATCTGCACAACCGCTTCGGCGGGGCGCTGACCGAAACGATCGCCGAGATCGTCCCGCCCCACCACGACCCCCATGCGATTGCGATGGGCATCCTCGTCATGCTCGACGGGGGTGTCTTCCTCTCGTATTTCGATTCGTCTACGCGTTCGGCGGAGATGCGTCAGGCAAGCGTGCAGGCGATCCTCGACATGATTCCGCGCCAGGTGCCCGGCCGGTACTGAGTCGCTTGCATTCGGGTTTCGCGCGCGGTCGGCTCACGGATCTCGATTCGATTCGACAGGCGATCGATCAACGACTCCCGATCGCCTTGTTGTTGATCCGCGAGGGGGCTCGATCCGACGCTGCGTCCGCGGAGGTCGAGCGGGCCCGTGCGGCGGGCATTCCGACTTCGACCGAGTCGGAGCGTGAGATGCGACGGATGTCCGAGACGGATGTCGCCCCGGAGCTTCTGGCGGTCACGGGATCGCCGCCGCCGACGGATCTCGCAGGCCTGATGAAGGGGGACGGGCTCGTCCTCGTCCTGGTCGGCCTGCGCTACCCGGGCAATGTCGGGTTCATCCTGCGTTCCGCGGAGGTGGCGGGCGCTGCGGGCGTCGTGGTTGCGAATGACTGGTCAGACTCGGAGTGGGAGGAGGCGCGCCGCGTCGGAATTCGCGCAGATCGTTTCCTGGCGGTCATCCGAGCGGAGTCGGGCGAAGCCCTGGCGGCTGCACGTTCGGCCGGTCGCCGCGTGGTGGCGGTCGAAACGAGCGGACGCACGAGGCCCTGGGAGATCGATCTGTCACAGCCGACGGCGCTGGTGATCGGGGGTGAGGCGACGGGGATCTCCGAGGAACTCCTCGCGTGCGCGGACGAGGTCGTTCGAATTCCGACGCGCGGCTTCATCCCTTCCTACAACGTGCAGGCCGCCACCGGGATGCTGCTCGGGGAATGGCTTCGGCAGACTAGCCCGGATGATTCATGAACCCCGTCGCGAGAAAACGCGTCAGAGTGCGTGACTCGCGGCCGCACTCGGGTCGCGACAATCGGAGCGTAGTCGACCCTACGTGCGGATGGGTGTGGCCGGGTCCTCAGCTGTTCAGGGCGATGATGGCGTCCGCGCGATCGAGCCGATCGACCGACCCTTCCTTGATGCGTTTGCAGCGGCTTTCCAGATCCACCATCCGGCGGCTGATCCAGGATGCCGCCAGATCGAAGCGCCGCGGATCTGCCTTGGCTTGTTTCAACAATTCGGCGCCGGCGATCACGCTCGCGACGACTTCCGCGAGCGACTGCGCGGACATCAGCGCGTAGTTGAAGTCCGCCAATAGGGCGCCGGCGGCCCCGAGGATCAGGTTCATGCCCTCCAGCACCTTGTCGGCCTGTTCTCTGAGCTTTGGTTCCTCGAAGGTCTTGAGTTCCTGCTCGAGTGCTTCGAAGACGACGGTGAGCGCGCCCTTGCCGATCTCCTTGAGTGCGAACGAGACCTGGATCTCGGACGTGCCTTCGTAGATGGTCGTGATGATGGCGTCGGAGTGGAGCTTGCCCACTTCCGCCTCGGCCATGAAGCCGAGTCCGCCGTGGATCTGGATCGCGTCGCGGCTGATCGAATCCGCCGCCTCCGTTCCCATATATTTTGCCAGGGGCGTGAGCAGTCGGATGCGGGTGTCGTTGCGTTCGTAGAGCGCTTCGATTTCCACCCGTTCGGCTGAAGACAACTCACCTGTGCCGTCCCTCGTCCGCGCGAGGGCCTTCTCGATGGCGGCGTTCTGGTCGACGAGCGAGCAGGCTCGGTAGAGCAGGGCACGGCTTCCTTCGAGCTCGAGGGTCATCTTGGCGAGCCGGTCCTTCATCAGCGGTTGGTCTGCGATCGGCCGTCCGAATTGCACGCGCTCTCGGGCGTAAGCGAGTGCGACGCTTAACGCCGCCTCCGCGATTCCGATGCCCTGGGCAGCGACGCCGAGGCGTGCGTTGTTCATGAGCGAGAGCATGGCCTTGAAGCCCTCGCCGAGCACACCGACGAGGAACCCCTCGGCGTGGTCGAACTGCATGGCGGCGGTGGGCGAGCCGTGGATCCCGAGTTTCTCTTCGAGCCGGGTGACCCGAACCCCGTTCTTCTCGCCCGAGGGCAGCGTTCTGGGCACGAGGTAGAGCGAGAGACCCTTCGTCGTGCCCTTCGACTGATCGTAGGTCGCGTGGTCGCGGGCGAGCACGAGATGGATTTCGCAGCCGCCGTTCGTGATGAAGATCTTTTCTCCATCGATGAAATAACGTCCCTCCTCCTCGGTTGCGCGGGTCTGGATCGCACCGAGGTCCGAGCCGGCCTGCGGCTCGGTCAGGTCCATCGCCCCCATGACCTCTCCAGAGGCGAAGCGGGGCAGGTAGGTGCGTTTGAGTTCCTCGCTACCGAATTTCTGGATGTCTTCTGCGACGCCAGCCTGTAGGCCCAGAATCGTCATCAGGCCCGCATCTGCTCGCGAGACCATCTGGAGGATCACGTTGGCCACGAAGGAGGGAAGACCGAAGCCATCGTATTCTTCATCGACGCCGAAGCTGATCAGCCCCGCGTCGCGGAGTTTGTCGAGCGTTTCCTGGATATGCGGGGGAAAGATGACCTCGTCGCCCTCGAGTCGAGCGCACTCGTACCAGCCCGCGCGCAGTTTGGGTTCCTGTTCTTCACAGATTTGCGCGGCGGTCTCGAGGACCTCCTGGAGTGCCGCGCGATCGACGTCGACGTCCCCGGCCTCACCCTTGCGCCAATGGAAATAGGATTCCCAATCGATCAGTTCCTGAAGATAGAGAAGGACGGCGTCGCCCATGTAGGTGCTCATGTCGATGGTTCCTCGAGGTTCGGTACGGAGAAGGGGTTTGATGCGCTGGAACTGGGAGAGTAGGCTCGCCCACCATGACTCACTACCACCCACTACGACTCCAAGTCAGGGGGTGTCAGAGTCGAAAAGGGCGGGCAGCGAGCGCCCGTCGGATTCGACCGATCGATCGTGGGAAGCAACGATGGCCAGGTCATTTTCGAGTCGATGGAGCCGCTCGCTCGGCTTTCCGACGCTCGATTTCCTGGAGCCTCTCGATCGGGACGAATCCTCCGCCCGGCTGGATCAAGACGAGTGGTCTCGCGTCTTGCGACGGCGTCGCTCGGGCCAAATCGGTCGCGCTCGCGCGTCGGGCGCGCGCGTCGGGCTGGCCCGGTTTCGGTGTCGTTCGCGCGAGTGAATCGGAGAGATCGGCGGGATGCGCCGGCTCCGGATCACCGCTCCACATTGCGAATCCGATCCCGCCGACGATCGCTGCGATTGCGGCCGCCGCGAGATTTCGCAGCATCGGTGTGATTCCGCTACCGAGGATCGCACGCAGTTCTTCTTTCGTCGGAGGCGCGTCGAGTGGATCCACTTCTTCCGTGCCGTAGGGCTCTTCGGGCCACCGCGCTTCTTCCGCTGCCCCGAAAGGCTCGAGCGACGCGCCGAGGGTCGGCGCATTCGACGATCTGTCGCCGTCGTATCGTTCGTTCTCCGCGTCGGCCTCACAGATCGAACGAACGAAGGCCGCATCGATTGCGACGAGATCCTGTGCGGCCGCGTGGCTGAGCAACTCTTCGCATAGCCCCGAAACCGCGCCCGGCACGCCGCCGGTGTAGCCATGGATTGCGTGGGCCGCCTCCTCGCTGAAGAGACGCTCCCCGCGCCAGCCCGCGCGCTTCAGGTGTTTGTGGATATAGGATGCGATGCCGTCGCGTGGAAGCGGTGAAAATTGAAGCTGCAGCGTTTGGATCCGGTCGAGCCACCAGATGAGCGGGGAGGGGCTTTCATCTGGCGTCGTCGTGAGTCGCGCCAGGAGGACACTCTGGACGACCGGGTGGCCGTCCTCGCTTCGATAGCTGAGTACGACGTCGAGATGATCCAGGAATTCCTCGCTGGCCCGCTCGGCCTGGTCGATCACGAGAACGAGTCTTCGATCCCTTGCCGCTTCGAGCAGATGGGCCCGGGCGAGGCGGCCGGACTCGAGGCCCCATTGTTTTGCGAGGGCGCCGCGGGAAGCGTCCCAGGAGAGGGTCGGATCGAGGACCAGGGCCACGCGAGCGGTCTCGCTCAACAGCTTTGGAAGCGCCCTTGCGAGACTCGTTTTCCCGAGGCCGCGCCCGCCGCTCACGCAGATGCGCGATGCGCCTTCAGCGAGGCCGGTCTGGATCGTGCCCAAGGCGTCGCGCAGGGCGCGCGTGCCCAGGACGACCTGGGCCTGAGCCTTGCCCTCGAAGGGGGACTGATCGAGATCGAAAAATTTTAGATACGCCGACATGCAGGGTCTCGATGGGCTCGCGCTCTTGGGCAAGGCTGCGGATTCGCATGAGAAATCGGCCATTCGGGGGAGCCGCTTGAGGGTCGGAACGAGGCCGATACGAGTTCGCATCGGGCTTTCGGGCCTCGATTATTCCGAGGCTGTTGTTTTGAAGCTGGACGTGAAATCATTCTCATCGGGCTAGACTTGGCAGAGCTATATCTGCGAAACATCCATTTCGTCTCCGCACCGCGAGGGGTGGCCAGGTTGTCGATGAGCAGGGCTACAGCCGCTTCGGCTACGACCAGCTTGGCGTGTTTTCCTTCGATGCAGAGGTTCAGGCCTGGACGGAGTTCTACAACTCACGACCCGGATCGAAAGACATCACCGTCCTGGGGTCTCGAATCGACGGCTCCACCATTTTTCCCAGCACGACGGACAGCCGATTTGTATTCAACGGTGGCAAGCCTTCGGTGGACTGGCTGACGCTGACCGCCGGCGGGGGAATCAAACTCCCGGGCCCGTTCAACGACGCGTTCGGGAAGATCCTCTATCGCACGCAGAAGGGCGAGATGAGCCTCTTGAAGGGGGGCACCATCGAGGATCCGCTGGTCATTCCCCCGACGGTGCCGGGGAGCGGTCCCGGCACGGTCTTCTTTGATTTTCCGGGACGCAAGGACGTCGACTACAAGAGCCTCGGCGGCGCGGTGGGGACGCGTTCGACGCTCGGCGGGATCGCCTGGCGCTTCGATGCGAGCGCCTTCCGCCACGAGGTCAAATCCGATACCCGAGAGGCCAATTTCGGGTTCGATGCGGCGGGGAGCGAACTCGAATCCTTTCGTGAGGACACCGACATCTTGACTGCCCAGACGAATCTGGTCGGGAGTCGGCAGCTCACGCCCGACCTCTTCGTCTACGGGGGCGGCGTCTTCTCGTGGGCCCGGAGCGAGCCCGAGCCCTCCCAGATCGTCGAAGACGGCTTCCTGTCCGTCGCACCCGTTCGAACCACCACGCGAGCGACGCTCAGCTCCGAGGTCGATCGCTTCGCCGAGAATCTGAATGCGGGGCTCGTCTATCGCCCGGTGAATACCGTGGTCGTGACGGCGGATGCCACGTTTCGCGCGAGTCAACAGCACGGCAGTCTCTACGAAACCCGTAACGAGTCGGGCTTTCCGACCGGTGACACGGGGTTCGTGTCGAACAGCTCAGATCGCGATCGAATCTCGTTTCTCGGTCGGGGCAATTTGAGCTGGAAGGCTGCCCGACGGCTCTCCTTCAAGGGACACGTGTCCTACAAATACAGCCGCGACTCGATCGAGTCGAGGCGAATCTTCGGCTTCGTGGTGGCCGAGCCGGACGAGATCGAGGACTACGACGTCGATCATGAAATCATCAAGACGGGCGTGAGTGGGCGCTACCGCTTCCGAGGCGGTCGAAAGCTCGAAATCGGTTACGACTTCATGTACGACGGCGCGAATACAGACGTCGACGAGATCAGCAATCAGTTCATCGTGGCCGACTACGAGCGCCTGCAGCACAAGATCTGGGCGAAGGCTTCGGGGCGGATCATGAAGAAGCTCCGCGGTGAATTCCGTGCCCAGTACATTTTCGAGAAACGCGACATGGATGCTCCGATCGTCCAACCGATCATCGTGGGCCCGGCGGGCAAGGGGGAGATGGAGTTTCAGGGCTTCTTGATCATGCCGATGCTGACCTACCAGCACAGTTCGACCCTGAGTGGGTATTTCAGTCTCTCGATCGGGCGACAGAAATACGATCTGCAGAATACCGGCGTGACCCCGCCCGGCTTCGATAGCCAGTTCGCGAGCTTCGAATACGAGGCCCTGACCGAGACCGCGACGCTCGGCATCAACTGGTCGCCGCTCGAGAGACTCTCGGGGTCGGCCAGCTACACGATCTACAACAACAGCAAGTCGGTCGACAATACGGGACATAACGCGTCCATCCGCGGGGCCTACGAGCTCAACGAGGACTGGGATTTCACCGGCGGCCTCCGCTACCTGGGCTACGCCCCGAGCAATAATACGATCGACGACTATCACACGGTCATCGTCACTGTCGGTTTGGCTGGGCGCTTCTAGATATAAAGGCCGATATATCCGCGCCGCCCCCGGATGGCCCTCTTCCTGGGCTCCCTTCGCTTCGCGCAGCCCCACTGCCGAAGAGCGGCTAAGGCTCGGATCGTCGCGGTCGACGGCGCTCGTGGTAGTCAGGACGTCTCCGCGTGAGCTGGCTAGTCTCCTGGGATGGAATCCTCCGGGAGTGTGGGAAGTCGGGCGTTCGGGCCTGCGCGGCCGGCCCAACTGATCGCGGTCGTGCTCGGCCTCGAAGAGCGCGACCAGCTGGACGAGCGGGACCGCCGTCGACTCGACCGTGAGATTCGGGCGCGGGCTCAGGCCGAATCCGCGAGCTCGAGGACCGAGCTGCTCGCGGTCTGGCTCGAAGCCGCGCCCAGCCTCGAGCTGCGTGCGCGGATCGCGCGTGTGCGGGCCTCGCTGTCGCTCCTGCGTGGGTTGCTGGCTTTTGCGGGAGTCTTTCTTGGCTGGGCTGCGGCGGCGACGCTGCTTCGATTCGAGGTTCATGCGGGTCGCATCAACATCGTGTTGTGCGTGGCGCTCCTCGTGGTGCTTCCATTCGCAATGCTCGGACTCGGGTGTGTCGGGGCGCTGTGGTCCCGACGCGGTGGCGCCGACGATCGAGATCGGGAGGGCACTTCGGGAGGGGGTTGGCGGAGAATCGCGCTGGCGCGGCTCGCGATGAGCCTGCTCTCGGAGTCGGTACGCCGGGATGTCGAAATCCTGCTCGGGCGGCTGACGGCGCATTCACGACTCTACGCCGGGGTCCAGCGCGCCCAGCTCTTCGTCTGGTCACAGTGGATCGGGCTCGCCTTCGCCGGCGGTGCGCTCGTCGCGACGCTCACATTCGTCGTCTTTACCGACCTTGCCTTCGGATGGAGTACGACCCTCGACGTCGAGGCGGCGAATGTACACCCCATAGTGTCTATCCTGTCGGCGCCCTGGGCGGCCGTCTGGCCGGAGGCCTCGCCTTCCCTGGATCTCGTCGAGTCGACGCGACATTTCCGCGTGGCCGCGGAGGAACATATCCATTTCGTGGACCCGATCCGTTATGGCGGCTGGTGGCCCTTCCTGATCGCATCGATGCTCTTCTACGCCGTGCTTCCCCGGCTCGTCGTGGCGGGGCTTGGCGAGCGTTGGCTCGGCCGCGAGGTCGGCTTGGCGATCGGGCTGTCCCCGGGCGTCGATCGCTTGCTCGATCGTCTGACGACACCGGTCGTCGAGACACAGGCGGTGGCTCCCGAGTCCGAGACCCGGCACCCCGAAGCGGGGCTCGTCCCGCTCGTTTCGGCGACGGACTGGATTCGCGATTGCGGCGGCGACTTGCCGACCGTGGTGCGCTGGGCCGAGGCGTCGGACGATGAAACGCTGGTGGCGTGGCTCGAGACGCCGCGCTTGCAGGTGCGCGACGCCGGGGGGCGGCGGACGCTGCAAGAGGACCGGGATCTGGTCGTGGCGTGTGGTGCCGGGGAGGGTGGCGTTGCACTTTGCGTGCGTGCTTTCGAGCCGCCGGTGCTCGATGTCCTCGACTTCCTGGCCGCTCTGCGGCGAGCGATCGGGCGCCAGCGGGCGCTGTCGGTCTTGTTAGTTGACGGGGTGCGCGCGGACCACGAGGCCTGGCGACACGCGCTGATGGGCTTGGGCGATGCCGGTCTGAGCGTGGCCTGCCTGGCGGACGGAGGGGCTCGGCCCGAGGCTGTTTCGGGGGAGCCGTCAGGGGATCCGCCAGTGGACCCGTCAGGGGAACACGCGGATGGCTGACATTCCGGTTCCGGTCCTGGCCGTCGTGGGTCACCCCAACAAGGGAAAGTCGAGTCTCGTGGCGACCCTCGCCGAGGACGACAGCGTCGGAATCAGTCCGACACCCGGCACGACGCTTCGCACGCGCGCCTATCCGATGCGCGTCGATGGGCAGTTGCTCTACACGCTGGTCGACACGCCCGGCTTTCAGCGCGCACGACAGGTCCTGGCTTGGCTCGAGGAGCGTGCCGCCACGCTGGATGCGACCGCGGCGGATCGCCCGCGGCTGGTGGCGGAGTTCCTGCGCGCAGCTGGCCACGCGGATCGATTCCCCGACGAGTGCGAACTCCTGCGGCCGCTCGTTACGGGTGCGGGCATCCTCTACGTCGTCGATGGCGGTGTGCCCTACGGGCCCGAGTACGAGGCGGAGATGGAAATTCTACGCTGGACCGGCCGGCCGAGTCTGGCGCTGATCAACCCGATCGGGAGCCGGGATCACATCGCCGACTGGCAAGCGGCGCTCGGGCAGTTCTTCCGGGTGGTCCGGGTGGTCGATGCCCTGCGTGCGGATTTTTCGACCCGGCGGCAATTGCTGGTGGCCTTCGGAGAACTCGAGACTGGCTGGCACGCACCGATCGTGCGGGCCGTCGAGGCCCTCGATGCGGTCCGCAGCAGTCGTCGGCGGGCGGCCGCTCGGGAGATCGCGCAATTCGTCGGGCAGGCGCTGGCGTTGGTCGTCGAGCGGCGCATGCAGCCCGAGGAGGAAGCCGGAATCCTCGAGCGAGCGCTCGAGGGTGAATACAAACAGCGGCTCAGCCAGCTCGAAGCGTGCCATCGTCGAGCCGTTCAGCGTCTCTACGGGCATGGCGCCCTCGAAGCCCACGTCCGCGAACTCGAGATCCTCGAATCGGACCTCTTCTCGGAAACCACATGGCTTCGCTTCGGGCTTCGTCGACGGGATCTCGTGACGGTCGGAGCCGTCGGTGGAGCGACGACGGGTGGTCTGGTCGACGTTGCCCTCGGGGGGGCCTCGTTCTTGTTCGGCGCTGCGGCCGGTGCCGTGGTCGGCGGGCTGCTCGGCTGGTTGGGCGCGGGACGTCTAGCGGAACTCCGAGTCATCGACCGGCCGATGGGCGGTCGGCTGGCTCGCTACGGCCCCTCCAGAAATGCCAACTTCCCCTTCGTCCTGTACGGGCGGGCGCGCTACCACTGTGGCCTGCTGGCGATTCGAACCCATGCCATGCGCGACGCCCTCGAGCTCGATGTCGATCTCGAACACAGGCTCCCCCTGGACGGTCCGACCCGCAGGGAGTTGGCCTACGCCTTCGGCAAGCTCCGCAAGCGAGGGCTCGATTCGACGCGCGGCCGAGAGGCGCTGGAAGACCTGATGCGCACCACCGACGCAATCTTGGTGAAGGACGAGGACCGGGGCGAGAAAACCCGGTCACCCGGTGCCGATTCTGGCCACTTTCCTTAGGTGCCAATAATGAGTACAAGACTGTCGCGCGGTCCTCGAATCGCGATATCGTATGGGCCTCTCGGCCCCCAGCAGGGCCGTTTTCTGCTTGGAGAGCCCCCCTCATGTCCGCCAATATCCCCGGCAACCTTTTGGACTTGGGAAAGTCCGACTCCGCTGTGAGCGCACCCACGAAGAACCGGCGCCTGCTCGATTGGGTGACCGAAATCGCGGAACTGACCCAGCCCGAGAAGATCGAGTGGTGCGATGGGTCCCAGGACGAGTACGACCGCATGTTCGAGATCATGTTGTCGACGGGGACCGCAGAGCGTCTGAACGACGCGATCCGTCCGAACAGCTACCTCGTACAATCCGATCCCGCCGATGTTGCCCGCGTGGAAGATCGCACCTTCATCTGCTGTCAGAACGAAGAGGATGCCGGACCGACCAACAACTGGTGCGATCCCGCGGAGATGCGTCAGAGGCTTTCGGGTCTTTTCGAGGGCGCCATGCGCGGCCGGACGCTCTACGTGATTCCCTTCAGCATGGGCCCGATCGGCTCGCATATCGCGCATATCGGCGTGCAGATCTCCGACAGCCCCTACGTCGTCGCCAACATGCGGATCATGACGCGCATGGGCTCCAAGGTGCTCGACGTGCTGGGTGATACGGGCGAGTTCGTGCCGTGCCTGCATTCGGTGGGTGCGCCGCTCGAGCCCGGCCAGTCCGACGTCGCCTGGCCCTGCAACGGTGACAACAAATACATCGTCCACTTCCCTGAGACACGGCAGATCTGGAGCTACGGATCGGGTTACGGCGGCAACGCCTTGCTGGGCAAGAAGTGTTTTGCGCTGCGCATCGCGTCGGTCATGGCGCGGGACGAGGGTTGGCTCGCAGAGCATATGCTGATTCTCAAGCTGACCTCTCCCGGTGGCGAGTCGAAATTCATCGCCGCGGCGTTCCCGAGTGCTTGCGGCAAGACCAATCTCGCGATGATGCAGCCGGTGCTCGACGGTTGGAAAATCGAGACGGTCGGCGACGATATCTGCTGGATGAAATTCGGCGAAGACGGTCAGCTCTACGCGATCAATCCCGAGGCCGGCTTCTTCGGCGTCGCGCCCGGCACGAGTGTCAAGTCGAATCCCAACGCCATGCGTAGCCTCGCGGGCAATTGCATCTTCACGAACGTTGCGAAGACCGACGACGGTGACGTCTGGTGGGAGGCGATGAGCGAGAAGCCCGCGCATCTCATCGACTGGCACGGCAAGGACTGGTCTCCCGACAGCGAAACTCCCGCGGCGCATCCCAACGCACGCTTTACGGCCCCAGCGAGCCAATGTCCCGTGATCGCCTCCGAATGGCAGAATCCGCACGGCGTTCCGATCAGCGCGATTCTCTTCGGTGGACGCCGTGCGACGGTCGTGCCGCTCGTGCACGAATCCCGCGACTGGAGCCATGGCACTTTCCTCGGCTCGATCATCTCGAGCGAGAAGACCGCAGCGGCGGCCGGCACGGTCGGTGAGCTGCGCCGCGATCCGATGGCCATGCTGCCCTTCTGTGGATACAACATGGCGGATTACTGGAGTCACTGGCTCGAGATCGGCCGCACCGAGGGCGCCCAGCTGCCGCGGATCTTCTACGTGAACTGGTTCCGCAAGGACGACGACGGGAAGTTCCTGTGGCCCGGCTTCGGCGACAACAGCCGTGTTCTCAAATGGGTCCACGAGCGCTGCGCCGAGAAGGTGAGCGGCGTCGAGACACCGATTGGTGTTCTCCCCGGAGCGGGCGAACTCGATCTCGACGGGCTCGATCTCGACGAATCGGCGCTCGAGACGCTGACCACGGTCGATGTCGAGGGTTGGCTGTCCGAGATCCCGAAGATCCGCGAGTTCTACGCGGGCTTCGGGGAGCACATGCCCGCGGAACTCGTGGCCGAGCTCGACGCGCTCGAAGGGCGCTTACTGGCGGCGAAATAGTCCGCCAATCTGGCCCTCGTCGGATCATGGCAGCGCGGGTGCTCAGTCCCGTGTCACGCGGGTATCGTTGGGACGTGTCCCGAAGATCTTGTCCAGACGTGTCCTGAGATGGACGCCTCAAGCCGAGCCCGCGCTCTCTGCCGGACCTATCTCGCCTATCGCGCGATGGGAGCGGAGCTGCTCGAGGGCCCCGGTTGCTTGGCCGATCGTCCACGACGTGAACCACGTTCAGGTGATCGGTGAATTCGGTGTCGAGGTCGAGGTCATTGGCGTCGGCTCGATCGCCTGGTTCGAGCCGATCACGTCGAGGTCGACGCGAGACGGGGATCTACCGTCTTCTCCGAAGAACTCACCCGGCAGATCCAGGCCGTCCGGCGCCTCGCGGCGGACCGGGTCCACTTCTTCATGGCCTGGCTCGACGATGAGCCCGTGGCGTTTTTTTCTTCCTGGCCCGGTGTCGACGGCGTGGGCATGCTGGAAGACCTCTTCACGCTCCCCAGCCATCGAAACCGCGGAGTCGCGCGGGCGCTGATCCATCATTGTGTCGCGGATGCACGGGCGCGCGGGGCGGGGCCAGTGCTGATCGGATCGGTGCCAGACGACACACCGAAGGAAATTACGCGGCGATGGGCTTCGAGCCGACCTGCCTGACGTGGAACTGGCTCAAACGAGTTTCCGCCGACCCCGTCGCTGACTAGCCGACGAGTCTTCTCCCTACTCTTCCCAGGCCGGGGCGACGATCTGGCCCGCCCGGGCCATTGCGACTGCTTCCGTGCTCTGCACCTCGACATAACCCTGGCTGCTCGTCGGGTTCAGTCCGTCGCTCGCTTCCATCGAAGCGTCGGCGGGATTGTAGAGCGACGCCGGGACATCGGTCAGCTGCTGGAAGAAGAGGCTTCCCTTGTAGAGCCCGAACTCGACCGTGCCGCTGGCGTTCTCGGCCATCAGGTTGAGGGCGGCGATCGCCGCGCGCGGGGCCGGGTCGAAGATGCGGCCGTCGTAGATGTGGTCGGAGACGAGCATCGACATCTGGCGGAAGAGCGCGGTCGCTCGCCGATCGAGGACAGCCTGATAGACGGCTTCGAGGCCCTTGCCGAGCAGCTCCATGCCGGGCGCCTCGTAGACGCCTCGGCTCTTCGTTCCGATGATGCGGTTCTCGAGGGCGTTCGAGATGCCGATGCCGTTTCGACCCGCGACCTCGTTTGCTTCGACGAGCATGTCGAAGGCACCGAGTGTCTTGCCGTTGAGTTCGACGCAGGTCCCCTTCTCGAAGCGCAGCCTCACGGTCTCGACCTTGTCGGGGGCATGCTGGGGCCATACGCACATCGTGGGGTCGACGATCGTCACGGGCGTCTCGAGCGATTCGAGGTCCTCGGCTTCATGCGAGAGACCGGCGATATTGGCGTCGGTCGAATAGCGCTTGGCCGGGCCGGTCGAGGCTTCGATGCCCTTGTCCTGGAGATAGCGGACCATCTCCTTGCGGCCCGGGAACTGCTCGAGGAGGCCCGGGTCGCGCCAGGCGGCGTAGACCTTCATCTCGGGGGCGAGCACGTTCGTGTAGCGCTCGAAGCGAAGCTGGTCGTTGCCGCGGCCGGTCGCGCCGTGGGCGAGCACGCTACAGCCCTCCGCCTGCATGGCCCCGAGCAGCCCGTGGACGGTGACGGCGCGGGCGATGCCCGTGGTGTTCCAATAGCCCCCGTCGTAGCGCGCCTGCGCCTTGATGACGAGCATCGCGGCCTTGGCCATCGCGTCCTTCAGATCGATGATGCGGGTCTCCGCTCCGGTGGCCGCCATGCGGTGCGCGACATCCTCGATATCGATTTCGTCCGGTTGGGCGAGGTCCGCGGTGAACCCGACGACGTCGAGTCCCGCCTCGATCAGGCGCGCGGTGACCGCCTTGCTGTCGAGGCCGCCCGAAACACAGATTCCAATCTTCTCGCCTTCGAGGTCACCGATCCGCATACCTTCTCCGATTCGCACTCCGAGCTCGCTCGAGCGAGGGGTCGAGAGGCAATCCTGGCTGTTGCTGCTGAGAGGTCTCCCGCATGAGACTTTGCCACACCGGCCCGCGACCCCGGACGGGGGCGGAGCGAGCCGGACCATAGCAAGCTGTTTGCGATCTGAGCATCGGCTCCGGCGCGGGCTTCTGAAGACCGGCAGGAACGGTTCTCGAGGCGCGCGGAGCGTCGCGATCCGAGGTTCGCCGCCGGTCCGAATTCGCCTTCTGGGCCGGGTGGGCCGGGCGCGAGTTGCCGGTCGCCGATGAGGCCGTTCACGCGGGCTAGAGCCGGAAGCAGCGTCGCGCGTTGGTTTCGAGGATGCGCTTCTTGGACTCGTCCGAGAGTTCCGGTCGCTCGGCGATCGCGCCCACGATGTTCTCGGCGAGGGCATCCGGGTGGGGATAGTCCGAGGCGAAGACCAGGTTCTCGTCACCCAGCTGCGAGATGAAGGCGGGGATGCCCTTCTCGGCGGGGTCGCAGGAGATGAAACACTGGCGCTGAAAATACTCGCTCGCCGACAGGGGAAGGGACGCCGTCGCATGCCCCCAGGATTCCCCGTGTTCGTCGATTCGTTCGAGCCAGTGGGGCATCCAGCCGCAACCCGACTCGAGAAATACGACCCGCAGGCCGGGATGGCGTTCCAGCGCGCCGCTCATCATGAGCCCAACGCAGGCGATCTGCTGCTCGTGGGGGTGGGACACGACATGCTTCATGGCGAAGTTGTCGAAGCGGTCGAGGCCCGACTGCGGAACGTCGCTGGTCGTGCCCTCGTGGATCGCGAGGGTGACGTCGAGTTCTTCGAGCAGATCCCAGAGCGGCTCCCAATAGGGGTCGTGGAGTCCGCGGCCCAGGATCGGGTTGGGACGGAGCATGACGGCACGGTAGCCATATTCGCTCACGCTGCGCCGAGTCTCTTGCAGACAAGCTGCCAGGTCGCGCTGGGGGATGACGCTCACGCCTAACAGTCTCTGCGGGTCTGTGCTGCAATACTCCGCGAGCCAGTCGTTGTAGGCCCGGCAGAGGGCGATCTGGACTTCGGTATTCGAGAGGCCGGCGAAGGCGAGGCCGAGGGTCGGGAAGAGGATCGATCGAGCGACGCCCTGGCGGTCCATGTCGACGAGGCGTTGCTTCGGGTCGCTCCCGCCAGCCGGGGTGTCCCAGCCTTCGGCGGGCGCGGGGATCGCTGGCATCATCTGGCCGCCGACAATCTGGCGCGGGCGGTTCTGATCATCGATCCAAGAGCGGGGAGCGAAGGGTCTCATCTCGGGCGACAGGAAAGTGGCGATTCCCTCGGTGGTCTCGCTGACGTGCCCGTCGGCGTCGATGGTGTCGATTCGAGACATACTGGGTTTCCTCTCGTGTGGACGGCGATATTAGGTGCCTTGCCGGCCGAGCGGATGGCGCGCGCCCTCCATTCTAGATCCCCCTGAAGTCGGATCGCAGGGCCCGAAACGTTTCTTCTGCGCGATTGGGATTCCAGACGTGGAGTCCTCGAGCGAAGCGAACGTCCCCGAGTTTGCCGCTCTCGGATGGGTCGCAGCCGGCCGCATCGGGGCTGGGCACGGGTGTGATCGCCCGAGGCGCGCGGTAGAATTCCTCGCAAGCGCCGATTCGGGTTGGGTTGCGGCCCGGTGGGTCGGTCAAAACGAATTGGAGGTTGGACGAAAACATGCCCCGCACGCGCTCGTCTCGGTTTCAGAGGCTCTCGAGCCCCAAATGGTCTGCGGGGCGCCCCCGGGCCCTGCCGGCGATCGGAGAGGCGTCCATCCTGCTTCTCGCCATTCTCTACGTCATGCCATTCGCCATTCTACCCGCGCTCGTTTCCGTCTCACACGCGGAATCCGGATTGCCGCGAAGCGATCGGCCGGCGGACGCGCGAGTGTATTTCATTACGCCCGAGGACGGTCAGTCGCTCTCCTCACCCGTGGTCATCCGGTTCGGCCTCGCTGGGATGGGTGTCGCTCCAGCGGGCATCGAAAAGGGTGGGACCGGGCATCATCATCTCATCGTCGACGCGGAACTTCCGGCGTCCGATCTGCCGGTTCCGATGACCGACCACTATCGTCACTTCGGGAAGGGCCAGACCGAGGTCAGCCTCGAACTCGCCCCCGGCGAACACACGCTCCAACTCCTGCTCGCCGATCACCTTCACATCCCTCACGATCCGCCGGTCGTCTCCGAGCGGATCTCGATCACGGTGAAGGAGTAGTTCGTTCCGGTGGCCCGGGATCGCTACATCGTTTTGGCCGGATGGCCGACAGACAACCGTGGCCCTCTCGATCTCCGCGGTCGACGTGAGCGATGCGATGGGATGTTGCGGCAGGCCCGGAGACGGATAGAGCGATGACGCGAGATGACGAGCGAGATTCCGAGGCCGACGAATCGAACGCGGAGAACGATGCCGTTCGAGCGGCGGCCGCCGAGACTCGCGTCCTTCGTGAGGAAGACGCTGCGGAGACCCGGCTCGTTCTGGACGAGGCGGGTCCTGCTGACTCGGAAGCAGGCGCCGCGGGTCAGGACTCGCAGGATCCGGACGCGGCAACCGTGTTGGCGGAGGATGACGATCGAACACAGTGGGTCGCGCGCAGCGCCTCCGCGAAGGGCGAGGCCGCCGAATCCGACGAGGCTTCGTCTGCTCGAGAAACGCGAGTGCTCGACCCTTCGGTCGGTCCGGCGAGCGTGTCGCAGTCAGCCGAAACGCGACTGATCGGGGAACCCGACAAGACGCCACCGCCGCCGGTTGAAGATTCCGACTCGGCTCGGGCGGGAGATACACCTCTCGCTCGCCCGCCGCCCAACCCGACGCCAATCGATCCCGAACGCGGGCTCAGACCCGGCATGGTTCTCTTCGGGGAATACGAGATCGTGAACGTGCTCGGTGTGGGGGGGATGGGTGAGGTCTATC
>Ga0209988_10001149_pt1 | contig 17109 bp, 13 predicted proteins | sample N075metaG_FD_183115 | JGI IMG/M metagenome (GOLD analysis project Ga0209988, IMG submission 183115) | Deep subsurface microbial communities from Kermadec Trench to uncover new lineages of life (NeLLi) - N075 metaG (SPAdes) (version 2) | ecosystem: Environmental > Aquatic > Marine > Ocean trench... | reverse complement strand
GTAACCCCTTCATCCATGAGCTTCTGACACAGTGCGTAAATGTCGTCGACCTGGTACGCGAGGTGGCCGAAGTTGCGGCCTTCAGTGTATTCTTCCGGGTCCCAATTGTGGGTTAGTTCGACCTGCGCGTCTTGATCGCCGGGTGCCGCAAGAAAAACGAGGGTAAAGCGCCCTTGTTCACTGTCATAGCGTCGCAGTTCCTGCAAGCCCAGCTTGTTGCAGTAAAAGTCCAGTGATGTATCGAGATTGTTGACGCGCACCATGGTGTGCAGGTATTTCATCGCATTGCTCCGCGTTGGACTCGTGTCGAGTTTGAATCCACAATGGTCGTTGATCACCGCGTTGTGGACAATACGTGAAAGATATTCGCACAATCACATTCGACCTTGACGATACGCTATGGGAGATACACCCGGTTATCAAGCGTGCGGAACAGCGCCTGTATGCGTGGCTCGGTGAGCATTATCCGCGCATCACCGATATGTATTCAATCGAAGATATTCGCGCGATACGCGAGCAGGTCATCAATGAAATACCGGATCAGGCGCATGACCTGACGTTCCTCAGGCGTGTTGTGCTGGAGCGGATTGGAACGGCGGCAGGCTACGACACGGATTTTATCGATGCCGCATTCGATGTTTTTGACGAGGTTCGCAACGACGTCGATATTTTTCCCGGTGTTATTCCTGCGCTTGAATTGCTGCGCGAGCACTATGTATTGATCGCGGTTACGAACGGCAACGCGAACCTCGACAAAATTGGCATACGCTACCTGTTTCAAGATGTTGTGACGGCAGTGACGGCAGGAGCCGCGAAACCTGCCCGCAAAATATTCGACGCCGCCGTTCTTGCTGGAGGGGCAAACGCCCGGCAAACACTGCATGTCGGCGATCATCCTGAATTCGACGTGAACGGTGCTCGTGACGCGGGACTGAAGACAGCCTGGGTAAACCGCGGCGGTGAGCAGTGGCCGGACGAGTCGGAAGTGCCGGATGTTGAGGTTGCTGAGGTCGGCGAGTTGGTGAGCCTGCTCGTCGATGATCTCGGGCGCCGCGAGTTGTGACCGGGCCTGACTGTCCGCTGATCCTTTACGTTCCGGGACTACTGCCAAAACCGGAACCAGAGATACATCGCGACGCATTGCTGCGCTGCTTGCTTGCGGGAGTGCGGCGCATTGACGCACCGATTGCAGAAGACATTGACGCTAGTGTCGGCAGTTTCGATATCGTCTCGTGGACCTATGACTTCTATCGCAGGCATCGCGATTTCAACATCGACCAGGCAGCAGTCGAGGCAGTGATTGCCCAATCCGAGGCGAACGCACGGGATATCGCCGAGGCCAACGCGTGGACGCGGCGGCTCACGCGCTGGATTTATAAACTCGGCGACAGGCTGCCTTTTCTGATTCCGCATCTGGTCAGTGAGCGCACCGAAGTACACTTGCGGGATTTGCGTCGTTATACGCGCAACGAAAATGATATTGCCGAGCATACGCGCCGCATGCTCAAAATCCCGCTCAGGGCTGCTGCTGAAATAGATCGCCCAATCTTGCTGATTGCCCACAGCATGGGTTCGATCATTGCTTACGATGCGCTTTGGCAGCTTAGCCATGAACATCGCGAGCACCTGCGAGTTGATCTGCTCTTAACGATGGGCAGCCCGCTCGGACAACGCATGATGCAAAAACAGATAAAAGGGAGCGCGGCGGAAGGTGCGGAGCGTTACCCAACGAATGTGAGGCATTGGAGAAATCTCTCCGCGATCGGCGATCTGACCGCGATCGACCCCTCGCTGCGAAACGATTTCGCAGAAATGCTCGACCTCGGCCTCCTGGAGAGCTTTGCAGATGAAGAGTTGTTGAACTATTTTCGCCTCAACGGTGAGCTGAACGTTCACTCGGAGTATGGCTACCTCGCAAATAAAAAGACCTCGCTCACCATCTCGAAATGGTGGCGAGGCCATGTATCTGCTTTTGCCTGAAAGTGTTCTGCCCTTAAAGGATGGCTAGCTTGCGTCTAAATTCGGCTTGATGCGAATATCGATGCGGCGATTACGCGCTCGCCCGGCGGCCGTTTCGTTGCTGGCAACAGGACGGGTTTCGCCGTAGCCGGTGGCGATCAGGCGATACGACGGAATCCGCATGGCGTTGATCATGTACTGCTGAACTGACTCGGCGCGTGCTTGCGACAGTTTTTGATTGAGAGCATCGCCGCCATGAGCGTCAGTATGACCTTCGATAGTCAGCTCGCTGCGTGGAAATACGTCGATTGCTTTCTCGACTTTGGCGAGAAGATCGAAATTCTCCGGCTTGATCTGCGATGCGCCGCTGTCGAACGTCAGGCCGACGAGCCGCAAAAAGACACTGTCACCTTCACGGAAGACGCGTGCCTCATAGGATGAGAACATTTTCTCGACCTGCTTGAACTGTTGCCTTACGCGAGCTTGCGCTTCAAGACGTTTTACCAGTGCGGCACGCTCGGCCGTCGCTCCGCCGAGACGTTCATCGAGTGCGCGCAATTCTTCTTCCAGATCCGCCAGGCGAACCGTGTCTTCAGACTTTTCCTGGTTGAGACGCTGCAACTCATTGCGCTCCTCCTCGAAGTACTCCACGAGTTCCCGCGTGAGATCATCCGGACCTTCTGCCATGTCCGGCACTGCATCGGCGACACCGGCTATAGCCTTCAGCGGTTGCTCCCAAGCCAATATGAGTTGCTCAGTAGTCAGATCCTTGTCACGCACCCGTCGCACTACTTCCGAAAGGTAGAGGGCGTGCTTTGCCTCGTAGTTGGCTTGCATCGCGAGACTACGGGGCAGATCAGAGTCGTAGCGATTCTCATTGAGTTCTCTGTCGGCGTCGGCGAGCAGTCGTTTCGCCTTGTTGAGCGTTATCGGCGCATAGCGCCCAACGCGTGCACGGTCTGCGTCGGCCAGCAATTGACGAGTCTTGTTCAGATATTGTGCCTTGATCGCGATCAGTTCGGCTTCACGGTAAAGGCTCGTCGCGTCAACGTCCCGTTTTCGTGCGTTCTTGAGGTCGCCGCGTTCGATTAGCTGGATCGCCCGTACGAATTTCTTGTTTGCCGCGATCCAGGTATCCGTTGCGAGTTCGGGCGCGCGCGCGTTTGCGCCGTCCTGTCGGCTCTTCCTGGATTGCGAAAGTACGGTTCTGGCGAGCTGCGCGGTCTTCGCAGCCGTCTTGAAGTACTTGGTCGCGTCCGCAGCATTCGAGCGCACGTACTCGATGTTGCGGCCACGCCGCAGAGCGTCTTCGGCAGTGCGATATTCTCTCATGCCGCTTGCGTAGCTTTTCGGCGCGAAGTCTTTTGCCTCAACGGCATCGGCAGAGGCTTTCGCCGCATCAGCGTCTTTGAAGAAGGTTCGTCGGAGTTCATCCTGGGCATAGCCGCTGCCGGCGGCGAGCAGCATCAGGCTCAAAATGACCAATTTTACAATGCTGTGTTTGGCGAACATGAAGTCAATTCCCGTAGTAGCTGGTCCGATTTCTGCCGATATGATGGCAGAGAAAAATTGATGTTACATATGCTGCGACCACAAATCTGTGCAGTGTGTTCATTAATCCATCAAATTTGAGCGAATTTTGGCTCTGCGTGTGACTTGTGTCCATGTTTTGACAATCTGTTCGCGGCGACCGGAATTATGTGCCGTGGCTCACAGATACCTCGATCCGGGTGGCGTAGATTGGATGCATGTCCGCTAAGTACTACACGCAGTTCCTATTGACCGATGCCGATTATCGCGGTGGCAACGAGTTCTGCGGGGTTATCGAACTGAACTACCCGATGGAACAGGATTCCGAGCGTAAGGACATTGAGGCGATTCTGGCCCGAAACTTTGACCTGCGGGAGAGCTCCGTAAGGCTGGTTAGCTGGTCGAGATTACACTGAATTTATCGGCGTCTATTTACTATCTTCCCCCTGATTTTCCCGGCTTCGGCCGGGAGTTTTTTGTCCGCTATTTATGCGACAATGCGTCCCCCTGACTGGTGACCCATTGACACACGCATGGCAAAGTCAAACAAATTCTTCCGCGGCATACCCGTCGTTCAGAGTGGCCAGAAGTACGCAACAGAAGCGGGCTTCTCGGCTATTAAGAACGGCGTCAAAGCCCATAGCGGCAGCGCGCCGCTGCTACGTGGGGACAAGCCCAGGTGGCTGCGCGCGAAGATGCCAGCGGGTGCGGGCTACTCGAACACGCGGCGGATAGTCCATGAGCATGGTCTGAGCACAGTGTGCGAGGAGTCCATGTGTCCGAATATCGGCGAGTGTTGGAATGCCGGTACGGCGACGATCATGGTGCTCGGCTCGGTCTGTACTCGGGCCTGTCGCTTTTGTGCCGTCGATACCGGTAACCCAAAAGGCTGGCTGGATGCTGACGAACCACGCAACTGTGCGCGTGCTGTTCAGTTAATGGGGCTCGAGTATGTCGTTATCACGTCGGTAGACAGAGACGACCTGATCGATGGCGGTGCATCGCACTATGCAGAATGCGTCAGGGAGATCAAGAATCTTAATCCAAACACGGCGGTGGAAGCATTGACGCCCGACTTCCGTGGTGTCGAAGAACACGTGGAACTCGTCGTGGATTCCGGTCTGGAGGTATTCGCGCAAAATATTGAGACCGTGCGGCGGTTGACTCACCCGGTGCGCGACCCGCGCGCAGGCTACGAGCAGACGATTGCGGTGCTGCGGCACGCCAAAGCACACCGGCCGGATGTGCTGACCAAGACCAGCCTGATGCTCGGCCTCGGTGAGCGTGACAACGAAATCATGCAGACCATGGATGACCTTCGCGACGCCAACGTCGACATTCTGACGCTGGGGCAATACTTGCGGCCAACACCGCATCATCTACCGGTTGAGCGTTACGTTACGCCGGACGAGTTCGTAGCCTATCGTCTTGAAGGGCTGGACAAAGGCTTCATTGAGGTTGTCGCGGGTCCGATGGTGCGTTCAAGTTATCGTGCCGAGCAGGTTCTGCAGAAGAACAACGTCGGCATCGCCGTATGACTCAGTTCCTGGCCGAATACGGTCTGTTTCTTCTCAAAGTGATAACCATAGTCGCTGGCGTGGTGGTGGTTATCGTGGTTGCCGCATCAGTTGGACGCAAGGTTTCACACGAGGGGCTTGAGGTTGATAACCTCAATAAGAATTACGAGTTGTTGGCCGCAACGCTGCGCGATGCCATCCTGAGCAAAGACGAACGCAAGAAAGCTGCGAAGGCCAAGAAAAAGCAAGACAAGGCAGCCGCCAAAGAAGAGTCAACCCGACCACGCAGCTTCGTGATCGATTTCAAGGGCGACCTGAGGGCCAGCGCCGTTGCATCACTCCGCGAGGAGGTCAATGCAGTGCTTGAGGTGGCAATCGACGGTGACGAAGTTATCGTTCGCCTCGAGAATCATGGCGGTGTTGTGCACGAGCACGGTTTGGCTTCGTCGCAACTGGCACGCATTCGCGATCGCGGCATGCCGCTTATCATCTGTGTCGACAAGGTGGCTGCGAGCGGCGGCTATTTGATGGCGTGTGTTGCGACAAAAATTTACGCGGCGCCGTTTGCGATTCTCGGTTCGATCGGGGTGCTTGCACAAATCCCGAACTTCAACCGCATGCTCGATAGTCACGGTATTGATTTCGAGCAGATCACTGCCGGAAAATACAAACGTACCGTCACAATGTTCGGTGAGAATACGGATGAAGACCGGGCGAAGCTCAAGGAAGAACTTGAAGACGTGCACGCCCTGTTCAAGGCCGCGATTGCGCAGTACAGGCCGGAACTCGATCTTGACACGGTTGCGACGGGTGAACACTGGTACGGTACGCGCGCATTATCCCTGGGTCTTGTCGATGAATTACGGACCAGCGATGAAGTACTGAGCGATCGTGTGGCGGAGCGCGATCTGTATTCGCTGAGCTACAAGATCAAGCAGCCCTTGCAGAAACGCTTGCTGGCGAGCATCGACAGCGCTGTGGAAAAAGTCGACGCGGTTGGCTGGCGCCGCAGGTTCGAGTCGCGACTGCCGCGCTAGAATCTTGTCAAGGCGATGTTGAACTGATTCCGGCCGCGCCGGTCGAAGCATGGACAGGTTTCCGATGCCGTGAGGCGTTATAATACTCCGGTCACTCGAGGAGTTTCATGATCATGCGTCGTTTTAAGTGTTTGATAGCGTTGGTTTTTGCGGCCTTAGTAGTCGTCGCATGCTCGACATCGCCGACCGGCCGGACGCAAATTATCTGGAAATCCGATGCCGAGATGGAGGCTCAGGCGGCGCAGGCATTCAATGCAATGCGTGCATCGGCTCCCTTGTCCACGAATCGCGCGAAGATCGATTTCGTAGCGTGTGTTGCGCAGGCTGTCGTTGAGATTCTCGACCCGCCTTATAGTGAATACGAGTGGGAACTGGCGGTGTTTGACGAAAAGAGCGTGAATGCCTGGGCGATGCCGGGTGGAAAAATCGGCGTCAATACAGGGATACTTGAAATTACAGAAAACCAGCATCAGCTTGCGTCCGTAATGGGCCATGAAATTGCGCACGTAACAGCACGCCATTCGAACGAGAAAGCGTCGCGAGCATCACTGACGGGTATCGGCATTGAGGCGCTGGCTGTAATCCTCGGCGGTGGCTATTCGGGCGGTGCTTACACGGCAAGCCAGGCGATGCATGCGGGCGCCGCATTTGGATTGTCGTTGCCGCATAGTCGCAGCCAGGAGACGGAGGCGGATATCATCGGTCTCAAATACATGGCAAAGGCGGGTTTTGACCCACGGGCGTCCGTTGACTTGTGGCAGAACATGGCCGCGTTGTCCAAAAAGAGCCCGCCGGAATTTCTTTCGACGCACCCCACGAATGATACGCGAATCGAAAATCTGATTTCGGAATGGCAGGAGACTTTGCCCATTTACAACAAAGCAAGAGAAGATGGCAAGGATCCGCAATGCGAGAAGAATTGGTAACCTCATCTCGAGCACTGTTGCTTATTGCGCTGTTGCTTGGCGGCGGCTGCGCGACCTACGACGCGGATATTGCGTTGGAACACCAGCCGGCACAGGACCCCAACGATCCAAACAGATTCGTACTGTTGTCAGCTGAGCAGTCAGTCGTGGGTGAACCGCAGGTGGTTTTTACCCACGCCGAGGATACCTTGTCGGATCTCGCGCGCACCTACGGCCTCGGATATGACGAAATAGTCGCAGCAAACCCCAATGTTGACCCGTGGTTACCGGGTGAAAACACCCCTGTGCTTTTGCCGACCCAATATGTATTGCCGGATGCACCACAGCGCGGTGTCATACTGAATATTGCGACGAAGCGATTGTTTTATTTTCCGGCGACCGTTGCAGGCGAGCAGCGGCTGGTACTTACTTTTCCGATTGGAATTGGCAGGGTTGGCTGGGAAACGCCACTTGGCGATACAACCGTGACATCCAAGGCAACCAATCCGCACTGGTGGGTACCTGCATCTGTGCGAGCTGAACACGCCGAAATGGGCAATCCGTTGCCCGCTATTGTGCCACCGGGTCCGGATAATCCGCTGGGTTTGCACGTGCTCAAGCTGGCTATGCCGGGCTACCTGATACACGGCACCAATCAGCCGTATGGCGTTGGCATGCGGGTCAGCCACGGCTGCATCCGCCTGTATCCAGAGAACATTGAGACCCTGTACGCGCTCGTGGACATCGGTGAGTCTGTCACCATCCTCAATGAGCCGTATCAGATGGGTCAACAGGACGGAGCCCTTTTCTTCGAGGCGCACCAGCCGCTGGAAGATGACGCGATGTCGCCCGAAGAGCGCCTGGTCCTGTTGTTTGACAGTCATGTGGACGTAGGTGGGCAGCCTCTCAACGATCATCTCAGGGCGCACGTCATGTCATTGTCTCGAGATCCCCATGGCGTGCCCATCAGTGTCGCACTGTATGACGCAAGTGAAGTGCTCACCCGGGCGCGCGTCGTGCACAACATCGTACAACCGGACCCAAACGAGCCAACGCTTAGCGAGGTTCGCGAAATGATAGATAGCCTGATGGACGAAACACTCTAGGGAAGCTCTCTCCCGGGTTTGCGTCAGTCGAAATACCTCATGAATTCTGCCGGAATGTTCTGCGGTGACGTTGGCCTGTCTGCAGCGACGGCCAGTGGCCTGGAATTGTAAGTGTTCCAGAACAGGTAGCTGCCCGCGTTGTAGTCATCAGCTTGCATATCGTGCAACATCGCCGCCATGGCCTTTCCTGTGTAGGTCGTCTCCAGCACGAGCCCCAGTTTTTCGTGCGCGACTTCGACCGCGTGACGGGTTGCATCGTCAACTGTTGCATAGCCGCCCGCAAAAAAATCGTCGCGCCATCGCAATCGAGTCCGTTCGACCAGGTCGGCTGGGAACGATTTATCCAGCCGGTTCAGGAGAACAACGGTCTTCTGCATGAGCCGTTGTAGTGCGACCGGGGTGACAAACGGATTGCTGGCAACGCGCACGGCGTGAACCTCTGTCGGCAGTCCTGCTAATGCCAGCCCCAGGCTAAGGCCCGCTGAGCTCCCCATCGTGCCGTTGGCTATGTAGATACGTTCCGGTAACTGTGCCTCGCCCGCGTCGATCTGGGCGCCAAGTTCCAGCCCGGCATTGACAAAGCCGACGGCGCCCAGCCAACAGGATCCGCCTAATGGGATCACCCATACGTGACGGTTCTGGAGGTAGCGTCGACATACCTCCAGGCGATTCACCGAGCCGCCATAGCGCACAATCTCGGTGCCGAGTTCGACATGCATGTTTAAGGTCGCGGCGATATTGGGAGTGCGTTTCTGATGCGTGAGGAAACAGGTGCATCCAAGACCAAGCTGTTTCGCAATGATTGCCGTCGCGAGAGCGTGATTGGAGCCCACGGAACCGAAAGTGGCGACACGCTTTGCGTTGCGATCGACTGCACGTTGAAATATGTATTCCAGCTTTCTTATCTTGTTGCCGCCGTAGACCGGATGGCTTTGGTCATCGTGCTTTACTTGCACGGTGTACTGGCCTGTAGCCAGTTCAAACTGTGTTGCGGAAACCGGTGTCGGCAGTGACGCAAACGCCGCTTTAGGCAGGTTGGCTGCGAGCACTGGATACGCTTTGGCCAGGAAATCAGTCATCGCGACACACATTATCGAAGTGCACAGCCGATCGCGAATGCTTTAGAATAGACCCACGCTTATCTGACCAGGTGCGGAGACAGGTTTGTCAGATGCAGTTGACCGGGGTATTACGGTCACAGAAATCGCAGCGATGGATCAACCCATCGATGTGGCTCCAGAGACCACGGTCGCGTTTGTCGGCCGTGCGCTTCGTGGACCCTTGAATACTCCGGTTCTGGTGCAGAACTTCGGCGAATTTCGTCGTCGCTTCGGGGATGTCTGGGCGCGATCCAGTCTCGGGCCGGCCGCCAAACAGTTTTTCGAGCATGGTGGTAACCGACTGCAGATTGTTCGTGTCGCCAATAATGCACGTGGCGCAATGTTGTGTTTGCCTGCAAATGGCTCGGCCCTTGTGCTGCGAGCGGTCGAGCCGGGTTCGACAGAATGCATCCGCGCCGCGATTGATTACGACCGCATCGACCGCGACAACGATGAGCTATTCAACCTCACACTGCAACGCGTTAATCCAGTGACTGGGCTTGTCGCAGATCAGGAAATCTTTCGCAAATTATCGTGGCAGGAAGACGCAAATAGCTTTGTTGCCGACGAGCTTCTGACGTCAGAGCTTGCGCGGGCTGAGCGTCCTTACCCAACCCATCGACCGGAGCCCACAATCGCCACGGGCGGCTGCTGCGATTCAAGCTACATAGGTCACACACAGGCCGGAACAGACGGTGCCGAGTTATCGGATTACGATCTTGTTGGATCGCGTAGTGATCGCACCGGCCTCTTTTCCCTGGATAAGATTGAGAGATTTGATGTGTTGTATTTGCCGCCGCCAGGCAGGGGCAAAGACACCGGCCCTGCAGCGATACTTGCTGCTGAGCGCTACTGCCGGGAGCGTGGCGTGATGTTGCTGTTTGACCCACTTGCGGAGTGGAAAACAGCGACTGATGCCGTGCGGGGCATCACTGATCTGGGCTATGCGAGCATGAATATGCTGGGTTACTTTCCTCGCGTCCGCGAGCGCGGCAACAAGGAGGACGTAACTCGACCAGTGGGCGGGGCGATCGCCGGTTTGCTTTGCAAGCAGGATCGCACCTACGGGCCATGGCAGAAACTCAATCAGCCGGGCATGGGGCTGCAGCGTCACTTGCTGCCCGCAACAGATGTTGACGATGACGACAAACAACTATTGACGCGCGCCGGATTAAACGTGATTGCGAACGGGCCTGTGGGCAGGGCCCGATTTTGCGGTTCTGTGACCATGAGCCGCGGCAGCGAAGCGCATCGTAAATTTGCACGTTTGCCTGTGCGCCGACTGTGTTTGCAGATCATCAGCACCGTAGCGCAGGCGACGCGATGGGTCATCTTCGAACCTCTGGATGCGACTCTCGCAAAAAAAATCCGCGGCCAGATTCTGACCTATCTGCATTGTCTTAACGATCTCGGCGCCTTCGCCGACGATTCTTTCTTCGTACATTGTGATGCCGGCGTGAGTCAAAGCTCCGATCGGCAAGACCAAGGCGTTAATATTCTGTTGGCCTTTCGTCCCGTTGGATGCGAAGAGTTGATTTCGCTCACCCTGCATCAGACGGCGGCCGGTTGCCGTGTTGGCAGTACGGTGTTCGGCCCGTCTATGGGTCATTAGAGCTTGGCTGTTTGCATTACGCGACCTTGGGTTTATGATCTCTTAGGTCGAATTTACGAAACCCATTCAGGAGTTCCCAATGAAAATTCATGCTGCAGCTGTGCTGGCTGCTGTCTTTCTTGTTGCCGGCTGTGGCGAATCAAAAGATCAGGGCGCGCCTGAAGCCACAGAGGTTGGTGCTGCAGAAGCGCTGAGTGTGCTTTTTGATGATCAATTCGAGCGCAATCTCGAATTGAATCCGCTCAACGCAACGTTCATCGGTGACTATCGATACAACGATCGACTTGCAAACTCGAACGGACCGGAGTATCGGGCTGCGTCTGAGGCGATGGATCAGGAATTTCTGCAACGCCTTCTTGCAATCGAACGCGAGCAACTTGGTGAGCAGGATCGGTTGAGCTACGATATTTTTAAGATCAATCGTGAGCTGTCACTGGAAAGCAATCAATTTCCGTCGCATCTACAGCCGATCAACCAGTTCTACGCGATCACGAATTCTTTCGTGCAACTCGGCAGCGGCTCAAGCGCGCATCCGTTTAAAACGGTCAAGGACTATGAGGATTTCCTGAGCAGGGCGGACGACTTTGCTGTCATCATCGATCAGATCATTAGCAATATGAAGCTGGGAATGCAGGAAGGCGTGACCCAGCCGCGCATCCTCATGGAAAAGTTGGTACCGCAAGTGGCGTCGCAAATCATTGACGACCCGCGGGAGAGCGCTTTTTATATGCCCGTCACCAACATGCCCGAGGATTTCGGTGCTGACGACAGGGAGCGTCTGACGGCTGCGTTTGAGGACAAGATCAGCAACACAATCATTCCTGCATACCAACGCCTCAATAATTTCCTGGGTGATGAATACATTGCTGCTGCCCGGGAGACGGTTGGCTTATATGCCCAACCCAACGGAGAAGCATGGTATGCGTACATGGTTCGTCTGCGCACGACGACAGATATGACCCCAGACGAGATTCACCAGATTGGTCTCGATGAAGTGGCCCGTATTCATGGTGAAATGCGCGATGTAATGGAAACGGTCGGATTCGAGGGCGATCTTAAAGACTTTTTCGAGTTCGTCAATAACGATGATCAGTTCTTCTATGACGAGGCTGAGGAACTTATTCAGGGTTATCGCGACATGTCCGACCACATCGCTGAGCTTTCCAGGGACTTGTTCGATGTGTTCCCGAAGAGCGAGTTCGAAGTGCGCCGTATTGAACAGTTTCGGGAGGCGTCAGCTGCCGGTGGTTCGTATCGGTCGGGGACGCCTGACGGGTCGCGTCCTGGTGTTTTCTACGCCAATGCCTACGACATCAAAGCGCGCGGCAAATGGGCGATGGAAGCATTATTCCTGCACGAGGCTATACCCGGTCACCATTTTCAAATCATGATTCAGCGAGAGAATGAGGACCTGCCTGATTTCCGCCGTTTCGGCGGCTTTACGGCTTATTCCGAAGGCTGGGGCCTGTACGCAGAGTCACTGGGCAAGGAGCTTGGCGTCTACGTGGATCCGTATAGTTACTTCGGTGGGCTGAATGCCGAGCTATGGCGATCGATTCGGCTGGTGGTTGACACAGGACTTCACGCTAAAGGCTGGACGCGGCAAGAAGTGCTCGACTACATGTACGCGAACTCGGCCGTTGTCGAGGCGCGTGCCGTCGCTGAGGCGGAACGCTTCATGGCGATCCCAGGGCAGGCGCTTGCCTATAAAATTGGACAGCTGAAAATTCGCGAAATTCGTGACAAGGCCGAAGCCAGCCTGGGAGACAAGTTCAGTGTCAAGGACTTCCATACCGAGGTGCTGAAAGACGGCGCGATGCCCTTATCGATGCTTGAGTCCAAACTTGACCGCTGGATAGCAGCGCAACTGTAGGCGTTCATGAAGCTTGATCGATTCATTCGTGTCGCGATCGCGATCGTAGTCCTGCTTGGTTTCGTCGTTGCGATCGGAGCGTTGCTGTTTATAACTGAGTCAGCGCTCAATGTCTGGGACCGTCTCAGGGAGGGGCCACGGCTGCTGTTGTATGCCTATTTTACGGCGATGGTGCTGTTCGCCATGGCTGCCGTGTGGCTGATCTGGCGCCTCGTCGCAAAAAGGAAGGTGGTTGCTGCCGAGGTCGCGGCGCCGTTGTCGCGAACCAGCATCAAAGACAGGTTACGTGAGGCCGAGGCGGCTGGAGTTGATGTCAGTGAAGCGCAGGCGGAGCTCAAGGAACTTGCGGCGCGCCAGGAGAGTGGCGCAGTTCACCTGTGTTTTTTTGGTGAGGTTAGCTCTGGCAAGAGTTCGCTCATCAAAGCCCTGGTTCCCGATGCGGATGTACAGATCGATGTAGTTGGCGGTTCGACCGCAGACATTCGTCATTTTCGCTGGCGGAATGCCGATGGACACGAGATTCTGCTCACTGACGTGCCTGGGACCGGTGGCCACGAGCAAGGATTTGACGAGGCCGCAACGGAGGAAGCCAGGCGAGCGCATCTGGTCCTGTTCGTTTGTGACAGCGATCTAACGCGCTCCGAACTCAAGGCGGTGAAGTCGTTGCTCGTTTTCGATAAGCCGATCGTTCTGGTTCTCAATAAAGCAGATCGTTTCAGTCAAGAAGAACAGGCAGCGCTCATTCAACGCCTGCTGCAACACATAGACGATCTGGGGGGGCGATTGCAACGTGATTTTGTCATTGCGGTTACGGCTGGTGGTGAATCAGACGTTGTTGAGCGGCGCGCCGACGGGAGCGAGGAAACCACGCGTAGGAGCAGGGACGCCGATATAGGCGTACTTGTTGTCGCAATTAACCGTCTGCTCGGTGACGACTCGCAGCCGCTCGATGCTCGCAGGGAGCGCGCGGTATTTCAGATTGCGGCGGATAAACTAGCGGTGGCAGAAAGACAGTATCGAGTCCAGCGAGCGGAACAGATTATTCGCAATTCAACGCGCAAGGCGATTGTCGGGGCCATGGCAGCGGTGAGTCCCGGTACCGATATCCTGATTCAAGGATTCATCGGTACAATGATGACGCGGGAGTTGTGTAAGGTTTATGGTGCGGCGCCCAGGGACCTTGATATTGAGGAGTTCCTGACGCTGAGCCAAAGTCGCGCCGGACGGGCGTTACCGTTGTCTCTTGCGGTGGCGGGCAACGGGCTCAAAGCGTTTCCGGGCCTGGGCACGGTTGCGGGCGGGCTGGTCCATGCCGTGGCCTACGGCCTGATTTTCGACGCGCTGGGCCGCAGCCTCGTGTCAACACTGGAGGGTCGCGGGAAGCTTGAGCCCGAGGCGGCGGCGAAGGAATTTGAGGAAGGCATCAGTGAGCATTTGGAAGCGGGCGTTCGCCGCATTGCCAAGCTGGCAATGGAGCAAAAAGAAGACTGAGCCAAAGGCAGATGACGGTGCCGGACATCTAAGTCTTGCGCGCGAAAGCCTTCGTGAACTCTTGCATGACGACCGCTTGCCGGATGGCGTGCGTGACTCACTGGCGCATGACTACGACGCTGTTGAGGCCATGCTGCAAAAGCTGGAACACGGCCACCTGCACCTGTCGGTATTCGGACGCGTCAGTACGGGCAAGTCGTCACTGCTGAACGCGCTGACCGGGGAGGAGGCGTTCTCCGTAAGCCCGTTGCATGGTGAAACCAGGCGTTCGTCCATGCATGCGTGGACCGAGATCGAAACGGGCGGCGTATTTCTGATCGATACGCCAGGCCTCGATGAAGCGGGAGGCGAGGATCGCGAGGCACTTGCCCGGGAGGTAGCGGGCAGGTCCGATCTCGTCATGTTCGTGCTCGACGGCGACATCACCGAAACTGAGCTTGATGCGCTGCAAGCAGTAATCTCGCAAGGTCGACCAGTTCTACTGGTATTGAACAAAAGCGATCTGTATACGCGCGATGAACTCGATTCATTGTTGCAATCTGTTCGCGAAAAAACACGCGACTTAGTCGATCCCGACAATGTCATCGTAGCCACGGCACAGCCGCGACCGCAGGTGGTCGTGGAAATCGATGCCGACGGCAATGAATCTCAATCGGAACGAGCGCGCTTGCCTGACGTTGCAGAGCTACGACTAAAGCTCTGGGAGATATTGGAGGTCGAGGGCAAGACGCTGGTGGCGCTCAATGCCAGCTTGTTCGCATCCGATCTGTCCGATCAGGTTGGCCGGCGCATTCTTGCTGCGAGGCGCGAGCTTGGTGAAAAGCTGGTCCGCACATACTGTGTTGCGAAAGGCATTGCCGTTGCTTTCAATCCTGTCCCGGTTGCGGATTTATTCGCGGCTGCCTTTATCGACGTAGGCATGGTCGTGCATTTATCGAAGGTCTACGATCTGCCCTTAAATCAGAAAGAGGCAGGGTCGATCGTGTCGGTTATCGTTGCCGAATCTGCTGCCTTGATGGGTACTGTCTGGGCGCTGCACTTTGTGTCGAGTGCTCTTAAGCTTGGAACGGCCGGCTTGTCGACTATCGTGACGGCGGGGGCCCAGGGCGCGATCGCGTATTACAGCACCTATCTGGTCGGCAAAGTCGCGGCAGAGTACCTCGCAGAAGGCAAATCGTGGGGCGAGGGTGGGCCCAAGAAAGTGGTCGCGGAAATACTGAATACACTGGATCGTGACACGGTGCTGCGCGACGCAAAGCGTGAAATCCAGGCACGATTGGGGTTGAGCTAGATGACGGATCTGGATCGTGAAACGCGCATGCGACGCATCTGGGAAACGATTCAGGACATCCCCCGGGGGTGTGTGGCGAACTACGGACAAATCGCAGAGATTGCGGGTATACCGCGTGGCGCACGCCAGGTTGGTTACGCTCTGCGCCACACGCCGAAAGACATGGAGTTGCCTTGGCATCGAGTGGTCACGTCGTCGGGAAAAAGCGCGTTTGACCCGAATAGCCGGCATTTCAAGACTCAGCGCGCGCGCCTCGCGAATGAGGATGTAGCGGTCGTCAACGGCAAGGTCGACATGAACAAATATCGATGGGCGCCGGAATTGGATGAGATACTCTGGAAACCCAGTTCCATGTGGGACGAGAATTGAGTGCCAGGACTTGAGTATTCAGCGCAAGCTACGGTCACTTTTTCTAAACACCATTTTGAGCCCGCTGTGGCGCAGACTGAAACGACGCTTGAGCGAGGCGCGTCGGCGCGTGGCCGGCCGCTCTCATGTGGTATCGGCGTTCCTGCAGCTGGATGATCCGTATTCCTATTTGCTGGCGCACTATCTGCCAAGTCTTGCCGCACATTACGACATAGAGCTGCGCCTTTATATTTCTGAATCTCGCGGTGATGAGTATCAACCTGCACCCGAGATGCTCGCAGAGTACGCAGCCATGGACTGCGCGCGTCTCGCGCGGGAGTTGGGTATTCCTTTCCTGGACAAGGGTACGACGCCGCCGGTCGAGCACCGTCTGGCGCTACTTGATGCCGCGGCTGCCAGGGTCGGCAGCGCGGACTTCGACGCGGAGTTGTTGCAAACGCTGGCCATATACTGGCGTGGAGATGCGGAGGCGGCTGCGCGAAGAAGCGGCAGCGGCATAGCGGGCGGGGCCGAAACGGTCATCGCGAAATCGCAACAGCTGCAAAAGCGACTCGGACATTACAATAGCGCGACGTTGCACTATGGCGGCGAGTGGTACTGGGGAATAGACAGACTTCACTACCTGGCAGACCGACTCGACGGGCTTGGCGTTGCACAAAACGAATCGCCAAACGCGTTGCTTGGATCGATTCGACAGGCCACGCAGGTCTCTTTGCCTGTAAAGCCGCCAGCGGCGGCCAGAGAGTTGCCGCCGATTGAGCTATTTCATTCATTCCGCAGCCCGTACTCATTTCTGTCGTTGCAACGAATCTATGACATTGCGGATGCCTTCGGAGTCGAGTTGATATTGCGTCCTGTATTGCCCATGGTAATGCGTGGCATGAAAGTGCCGCTGGCAAAGCTCCTCTACATCGCGAGAGATGCGACGCGCGAAGCAGAACGCCTGGGAATTCCGTTCGGCAAAATTGTGGACCCGGTAGGCTCGGGCTCCGAGCGCTGCCTCGCAGTATTCCAGTATGCGGAGTCAGAAAAACGCGGCCGCGACTTTCTGCTCAATGCGGGCCTCGCTATCTGGAGTGAGGCCATTGACGTTGCGACCGATGTGGGCATGCGCAAAGTAACAGGCCGTACGGGCTTGTTCTGGCCCGACGTCATAGCCGCCATGCAAAGCGAGGATTGGCGTTCACCCATAGAGGCCAATCGCGAGTCGATGATGAGTTCCGGTACGTGGGGCGTGCCGACGATTCGGATGGGGGAATTTGTTGCCTGGGGTCAGGATCGCGATTGGTTATTAGTGCGGCATATCGAAGAATTGTGCG
>Ga0209988_10001146_pt1 | contig 17122 bp, 17 predicted proteins | sample N075metaG_FD_183115 | JGI IMG/M metagenome (GOLD analysis project Ga0209988, IMG submission 183115) | Deep subsurface microbial communities from Kermadec Trench to uncover new lineages of life (NeLLi) - N075 metaG (SPAdes) (version 2) | ecosystem: Environmental > Aquatic > Marine > Ocean trench... | reverse complement strand
AAAGTTAAAGAAATATCATGAAGCTATAGATAGTTACACCATAACTTTAGGATTAGACGACCCTACCTCATTTGCATTATTACGAATTGGTAAATGCTATGAAAAAGTTGGCAATACAGAGTTAGCCTTGCAATTTTATAATAAATGCGTTGAGGAAGATGCATTATTAGATAAGGGCTGGATTGCTATTACCGATTTTTATATCAAAAAGAAAAACTTCCAAAAAGCACTATATTATATAGACAAGGCAATTAATATTGATAGTGAGAATGCGTTGTATTGGAAACGATATGCCAATATAAATAAGCACTTAAATTTATTTGAAGAAGCGGAACATGGATACAGAAGAACTCTTGAACTAGGAAATTATGAACTTGAAACTTGGCTTACCCGAAATGATCTATTATTACAACTAGGTGAATATCAGGCTGCTACGAATAATCTTTTTCAAGCCTCTGAATTTTATCCAGAATGTGCCGAAATAGAATATCGCTTGGCAGGTTTGTTTTACAAAAATAATGAAGATAGCAAGGGAGAATTCCATTTAAAGACTGCTTTAAAACTTGATTCTGAATTTATATTAATTATCGAGGAATTATTCCCTTCAGTTTATGAAACTAAACCAGTTCAAGAAATAATTAATAAACACAAAAATCCATCTCTTTAATTTGCGTATTTTTGATGTTTAGAGAGTCATCGATGCCTTCACGTAATTTATTTCAATACTTTATCATAACAGCAAAAGGATTGGCTATGGGTGCTGCTGATGTAGTTCCAGGTGTTTCTGGGGGGACTATTGCATTTATTTCTGGGATTTACGAAGAGTTGATCGAAACTATACATAAACTAGGCTTTGGGTTTTTTAAGACCTGGAAAAATAAGGGATTTCATTATTCTTGGAGACATTTTAATCTTTCCTTTTTATCCTCTTTATTATTTGGAATCATCATAAGTATACTATCCCTTGCAAAACTAATAACATTTCTATTAAATGAGTATTCCATATGGGTTTGGTCATTTTTCTTTGGTTTAATATTAGCCAGCATTTTTCATGTAGGTAAACAAATTAAGAAATGGTCCCTATCAGTTTGGATTGCATTGATTACAGCTTCAGTCTTTTCTTTTGCTATCACTCTTGCAGAACCTATAGGTTTTCCTGAAAGTACATGGTTTTTGTTTTTAGCAGGGTTTATTGCCATTATAGCAATGATATTACCAGGAATTTCAGGAGCCTTTATTTTACTTTTATTAGGTGCTTATACATCGGTCATAGGAATAGTCACACAATTAGTTGATGGAATTACAAATATTAATTGGCATCTTTTTTCACAAGCTTTTATTAAACTAAGTGTGTTTGGATTAGGAGCTATCGTAGGAATAAAAATATTTTCGAAAACACTTAATTGGATGTTTTTACATCATAAAAATCTTATACTAGCTATTCTTACAGGATTTATGGTAGGAGCATTAAACAAAATTTGGCCTTGGAAAAAAGTACTCCAATATCGTATTAATCATAGTGGAGAAGAAATTCCATTTATTGAAAAAAGTATTCTTCCTAATCATTACCAAAATGACCCTCAATTATTATTAGCAATAATTTTTATGCTTCTCGGTTTTATTTGTATCTATTTATTAGAGAGATTGTCTTTAGAAAAAAAATAAATGACTGAAAAACGCAAATTTACAGATAATGTTTGGTTAGTTTTAAAGGGACTAGCTATGGGAGCAGCCAATAAAGTACCTGGAGTTTCAGGTGGTATCGTGGCATTTGTAGTGGGTTTTTACGAAGAATTTATTTATTCCCTTCAGAAAATAAACAGGAAAGCTTTCTCATTACTTTTTAATAGAGGAATTAAAAGCTTTTATCAATATATTAATGGAAGTTTCTTATTACTTCTTTTTCTTGGGACAATTATAAGCTATTTTAGTGTTTCAAAAATTCTAGATTACCTGCTTATTAACTTTGAACTTTACGTTTGGAGTACTTTCTTCGGTATGATCATAGGTTCGGCATATTACATGGCAAAGAGATTTGGTACCTGGAATAAAAGATATGTTGCATTTCTTTTGTGTGGTATTATTGCAGGATTAAGTATTAGTTTTCTTGAGCCTGCACAAGAAAACGACAATCTAATCTTTGTATTTTTTTGCGGGATAATAGGTGTTTCCGGGATGACGCTTCCAGGACTTTCAGGATCTTTCGTCCTTATATTATTGGGAAATTATGTTTTACTATTAGTAGACTCCGCAAATGCACTATTCGATACTTTTTCTGAATTAATTCGTGGGAATATGAGTTTTTTTGAAGATCCTACACGAATTAGACTTTTAAAAGTCCTCATTGTATTTGCCCTAGGATCATTGGCAGGTTTGGTATCGCTATCCCATTTTTTAGCCTTCCTTCTTAAACGGTATAAAAAAACCACCTATGCTGTTATCATTGGTTTTATAATCGGTTCACTTGGTGTGGTATGGCCCTGGAAAGAAAAGCAATTGGAGTATGATGCATTGGGAAATATTTTGTATGATGCCAACGGAAGAGAAATAATTAAATTTTATATGAGATATTTTCCTTCTGAATTTTCTAGCGAAATAGTATTGGCAATTTTCTTTATTATTGTTGGTATTATAATCTTATTAAGTTTAGATTGGTATCGTAAAACTAATACTTTGTAAAATGGCTGAGTATGGGCTTATTGGAAAAAACATAGAGCATTCTTTTTCAAAATCTTTTTTTACTGCAAAGTTTGAAAAGGAAAAAAGAAAAGATACCTATCAAAATTTTGACATTCAAAATATTAACCAACTTCACGATATTTTACTAAAACACAAAGATTTAAAAGGGCTGAATGTAACCATTCCTTTTAAAGAAAATGTTATCCCTTTATTAGATAAAATAGATAAAGAAGCCAAGAAAATAGGTGCAGTAAATACTATAAAAATAAATAGGAAAAGAAAACTTATTGGTTATAATACTGACCATTATGGTTTTGCCAGAGTGGTTGGAGATTTTCTTCCTTTAAAGAAAAAAACAGCATTAGTATTAGGAACTGGTGGTGTTTCTAAAGCAATTATTTATGTTTTGAAATTTATGGATTTTGATTATAAAATTGTTTCCAGAACAAAAATCGAAAATAACCTCACCTACAATGAGTTGGACAAAGATATAATCGATAAACATTTTCTTATAATAAATTGTACTCCTCTAGGCACATATCCTAATATTAAGAATTATCCAAATATTCCTTATAAGTATTTAACAAAAGAGCATTTTCTCTTTGACCTTACTTATAATCCACAAGTAACTGAATTTATGAAAATTGGTCTTCTTCAAGGTACACGAGTTAGCAATGGATTAAAAATGCTTGAATATCAAGCCAATAAAGCTTGGACGATCTGGAAGTTGTAATTAATAAATAACTCTTCAAAAATCCATTACTATCTTTGCTATTTAATCAGTTGTTAGTATATTGACACTTTCAAACCCGACTATTTGGGACCGAACCTTAACATTGAAAAATATGTGTGCTAAAGAAAAAGATAATTCTGAGATCTCAGAAAACCAAGATATTACTATAATTAAAAAGGAAGAAACTAGTAAAACTACTGCTGAGGAAATTTCAACCTTCAAATCCAGTAAAGTCACTTCTGCAAATAAAAAAGAAGATACACCCAATAAAATAAAAGAGGAGAAAGCAACTCCTACTGATGAACCGCCGGTGTCTGATGAAGAGCTGAAAGAGGTAAGCGCTTCTAAAGAAATTGAAGTGAAAGAGAAGGTAAAAGAAGATTCATTTAAAGATTATAGTACTCTCTCAAAAGAAGAATTGATTGAAGAATTGAAAGCAGTTATCAAGGATAAACCTATCCAACAGATTAAAAATGATGTAGAAGAAATACGAGCAGAATTTAATTCTAAATTTAACCAAGAGTTAGAACAAAATAAAAAATCTTTTTTAGCAGATGGAGGTAATATCATTGATTTTTATTATTCTACACCACTTAAAAAAGAATTTAGTTCTATTTATTTTGATTATAAAGATAAAATAAATAAATACTATAAGAATCTTTCCAAAGACCTTCGGGCAAACCTTGCTAAGCGTTTAGAATTAATAGAAGAATTAAAAAGTTTATTAAATGCCGAAGAAAATATAAACACAACCTACAAGCACTTTAAAGACATTCAGGAGCGTTGGTTTGAATCTGGAGTTATCCCACGTGATAAATATAATATAGTTTGGAATACGTATCGTCACCACGTTGAAAATTTTTATGACTTTCTACATCTTAATCGTGAATTTAGAGATTTAGATTTTAAACACAATCTTGAACAAAAACTAAAACTCATAGATCGCGCTGAAAAGTTAGCTGAAGAAGAAAATATTAATAAATCCTTCCGTGAATTACAAATGCTCCATAAAATGTGGAAGGAAGAAATAGGTCCTGTTGCTAAAAGATATCGAGAAGATGTTTGGGAAAAATTTAGTGCGGCTACCAAAGTAATACATGATAAACGTCTTTTGCATTTTAAAGATTTAGAACAGGATTTTGAAGAAAATTTAAATTTGAAAAAGGAAATTATAAATGGAATAAACCAAATTACAAAAAGTACCATACTCAATCACCAAGGATGGCAAAATGCTATTAAAAAAGCACAAATACTTCGAGATAAATTTTTTGAAACTGGAAAAGTATCCCACATTCATAATAAAGAAATATGGAGTTCTTTTAAGGAATCAACACGTCTTTTTAATAAAGAAAAAAATATTTATTATAAAAATCAGAAGAAAGAACAATACAACAATCTAGCAAAAAAACGCGAGTTAATTAAAATCGCTGATGAGAATAAAGATATTGATGAATTTGAAGTTGTAACACCCCTGATGAAAAAAATTCAAAATGATTGGAAAAATATTGGTCATGTACCAAGAAAAGAAAGTGACAAAGTTTGGAAATTATTTAAAGAAGCTTGTAATCATTATTTCGATCGTTTACACTCAAAACAAGAAGAATCTAATAAAGAAGAATTTGAACATTATAAATTAAAAGAAGAATTATTAGATTCTCTTTCATCTTTAAAACCTAAGGGCAATCCTGAAGATGATATTAAAACAATAAAAGACCAAATTAAAGCCTGGAAAGAAATTGGTAGAGTTCCATATAATAAAAGGAATATAGAGCGAAAGTTTAATAAAACACTTGATAATCTCTTTAATCAGTTAGATATGGATAAAAAAGAAATTGAACTCATAAAGTTTGAAAATAAAATAAACACATTAGTTACTAAAGACGATGATAGAAAACTACAAAATGAGGAATTCTTTATTTCTAAAAAAATCGATGAAGCTACAGCTGAAATTAGACAATTAGAAAATAATTTGGGTTTTTTCCAGCAAGTAGACGAAAATAACCCTTTGGTAAAAGAAGTAAACAAAAATATAGAAAAACTTAAAAAGGAACTTGAAGTTTGGAAAGCAAAGCTTTCAAAGATAAGATCCATTCGTAAAGGATGAACGCATGGTTTCTTGTTTATTATGCCATAGTGAAACTACCATAAACTATACCAGCATAAATAATATTATATATTTAAAATGCAATATATGTAAAACGGTTTTTAAACATCCAAAACATTTTATATCCCCTGAAGCTGAAAAAGAACATTATGTAAAACACCATAACGATATAGAAGACCTTCACTACCAACAATTTGTATCTCCTCTTTTTGAAAGTGTTATTCAAAACTTCTCAAATTACAGCAAAGGATTGGACTTTGGTGCAGGAACAGGACCTGTTATTAAAAAGCTACTAACTGAAAAAGGGTATCAAATTGCTCTTTATGATCCATTTTTTCACGCAGATATTAGTGTATTGCAACAAAAATATAATTTTATTGTTTGTTGTGAAGTTGTAGAGCATTTTCACCATCCGCACAAAGAATTTAAACTTTTAAAAAAATTGCTTATGCCTGGTGGTAAACTGTTTTGTATGACAAAATTAATTCCCGTTAACATTCCTTTTAAAGAATGGTATTACATAAAAGACCCCACACACGTTATTTTTTATTCTGAAGAAAGTTTAACGTGGATTAAAGAAAGGGAGTCCTTTTCTGAAGTAGAATTTGATGGCAGGTTAATCGTTTTTAGTTACTAAGCTTCTTTTTTGCTTCTTCCCAAAACACATCCATCTCTGCTAAAGTCATATCTTTAATAGGTTTGTCAATCTCTAGGGCTTTACTTTCTAAATACTGAAAACGCTTAATGAATTTTTTATTTGTTCGTTCTAAAGCATTCTCAGGGTCAATATTTAAGAAACGGGCGTAGTTTATCATAGAAAACAAAACATCTCCAAATTCTGCTTCTATTTGTGATTTATTATCTTCCGATACCTCATGTTGAAGCTCTTCAAGTTCTTCTTTTAACTTTTCAAAAACCTGTTGAGGTTCTTCCCAGTCAAATCCTACACTTGCAACTTTATCTTGTATTCGGTTTGCTTTCACTAATGCTGGTAAAGATTTTGGAACTCCTTCAAGTATACTCTTTTTGCCTTGTTTAAGTTTAAGATTCTCCCAATTATTTTTGACTTCCTCTTCATTTGCAACAGTAACATCTCCATAAATATGTGGATGTCTATAAATAAGTTTATCGCATATTTCATTGGCAACATCTGCTATATCAAAGTCTTTTGTTTCACTGCCTATTTTAGCGTAAAACACTATGTGTAACAGTAAATCTCCAAGTTCTTTTTTTACTTCCTGTAAATCATTATCCAGAATTGCATCGCCAAGTTCGTAAGTCTCCTCGATGGTAAGATGACGCAAAGATAGTAATGTTTGTTTTTTATCCCAGGGACATTGCTCTCGCAACTCATCCATTATGGTAAGCAAACGATTAATTGCCTTTAATTGGTTTTTTCTGGAATTCATTTTTTATTATTCGTCATCATTGTTATCGTCCTCTTTTTCGGAAAAATCTGTAATTCCTATTTTGTTAAGTAAGTTATACCATTGCACAACTTTTTTAATATCACTGGCATAAACGCGATCTTCATCATAATCGGGCATTACATTGAAGAAATATTCTTCTAATTCGTCCTTTGATACTTTATGATCAATCGCCTCGCCTCCGTTTTCTTTTTTTGCAATCTTGGCAAATACTTCGCGAAGCGGAACTTCTTCAGTAAGGGTATATATAGATATTTCAGAAAGCAAACTCACATTGTGCCTAGCGCCTACACTTATTTTCTTTCCATCAAGAAGTGACTCAGCCAAAATACCATTTCGTGTTTGATTTTTTAATTGGTACAAACCCGGTTTTCCAGAAATAGATAATATCTTTTCTAAACTCATAAAGTAAATAGTTGTTTTTCAGAGGTGTAAATATCCTAGGTTAAATTTAAATTTCCAAATGTGTTAGCGTTTCTTTTTTGTTTTGGAAAAACGCATGCGGTATTCTACTTCTATTTTTCCTCTTGATATGTTTTCAAGTTTCCCTTTTATCAAACGTTTTTTTAGTATTGAAAGTTTATCCGTAAACAAAATACCATTAATATGATCGTATTCATGCTGGATAATACGCGCTGTAATACCTTTAAATTCTTTTACATATTTATTGAATTTTTCATCATAAAATTCAATTTTAATGTTCTTTTTTCTAAAAACATCTTCTCTAATTTCAGGAATACTAAGACAACCTTCATTAAAAACCCATTCATCACCAGATTCATCTAACATTTTTGCATTAATAAACACCTGTTTGAATGTGCTTAAAAAATTTCTTTCTTCTTCAGAAATTTCATCGTCATCCTCAAAAGATGACGCATCAACAATAAAAAGACAAATTGATAAACCTAACTGCGGAGCAGCTAAACCAATACCAAATGCGCTATACATGGTTTCAAACATATTATCTATAAATTCCTCAAGTTCAGGGAAGTCTTTAGTAATATTTTTTGCCTTTTTTCTTAAAATTGGATTGCCGTAAGCTAGTATTGGTAATATCATTTTTTTTTATATAAGTAATCTTGTAAAATTATCGTTGCACTAATCTCATCAATCAACTCTTTATTTTGTCGCTGTTTCTTTTTAAGACCACTATCTATCATAGTCTGTAATGCTATTTTGCTAGTAAAGCGTTCATCTACGCGCTCTATTTTTAACTTCGGAAAGGCTTCAGACAAAATAATCACAAACTTTTTAATCTCAACTTCAATCAAAGAATGGGTACCATCTCTTTGCCTAGGCTCTCCTATTAGTACCACATCAACATTTTCCGAAGTAAAATATTTTTTCAAAAATTGAAGTAGTTCTTTAGTGTTAACAGTCGTTAAACCCGAAGCAATGAGTTGCAACTCATCGGTAATAGCAATTCCTGTTCGCTTGGTCCCATAATCTATAGCTAATAAACGTCCCATATTTTGCGCAAAAGTAAGGGATTAATTAAAAGTGACTTCTATATTTGTATAATTATTAAAATAAAAAATGGATCTATTACAACAAATTATAGAAAAAGCCTGGGAGGATCGGTCACTTTTAAAAGAAACCACTACTATAAACGGAATTCATAAAGTAATAAATTTGCTTGATGAAGGAAAGCTTCGATGCGCAGAACCTGTCAAAAATGGCTGGAAAGTAAACGAATGGGTAAAAAAAGCAGTGGTATTGTATTTTCCAATCCAAAAAATGGAAATAATGGAAGCTGGTATTTTTGAATATCATGATAAAATACCATTAAAGAGAGGTTATAAGGCAAAGGGAATTCGTGTTGTTCCACATGCTGTTGCCCGTTATGGTTCGTATATTTCAAAAGGTGTTATTTTGATGCCAAGCTATGTGAATATTGGTGCATATATAGACGAAGGGACTATGATAGATACTTGGGCTACCGTAGGTAGCTGCGCTCAAATTGGTAAAAATGTGCATTTAAGTGGTGGTGTTGGAATTGGAGGTGTATTAGAACCTTTACAAGCCGCTCCGGTTATAATTGAAGATAATACCTTTATAGGTTCAAGATGTATTGTCGTAGAAGGTGTGCGTATAGAAAAGGAAGCCGTTTTAGGTGCAAACGTTGTCCTTACTGCATCTACTAAGATCATTGATGTCACTGGTGCCGAACCTATTGAAACCAAAGGATTAGTTGCTGCTCGATCTGTAGTAATTCCTGGAAGTTATACTAAAAAGTTTCCTGCTGGAGAATATCAGGTTCCTTGTGCTTTAATTATTGGAATACGTAAAGAAAGTACCAATAAAAAAACATCATTAAACGATGCCCTACGAGAGTATAATGTGGCGGTTTAATTTATGAAGATACTTATTTTACAGCAAAAAATGATTGGTGACGTTCTTACTTCTAGTGTAATGTTTGAAATCCTTAAAAAGAAATATAAAGACATCGATCTTCATTATCTAATTAACTCACAGACAAAAGCTGTAGTTGAAAATAATCCTAATATTGACGAGTTTATTCTTTTAACTCCAGAGATTGAAAAAAGTTATTTAAAACTTATTTTGTTTTTTAAAAAAATCAGGAAAAATCGCTACGATGTCGTAATAGATGTATATGGGAAACTTAGCAGTAATCTAATCACCCTATTTTCCGGGGCTAAAACCAAAATTGGATTTCATAAAAAATACACTTCAATTTTATACACGCACAGTATTACCAGAGTGAAACAACCTAATTACAATGTAAGTCTTGCAATAGAAAACAGGATAAGACTTTTAAAACCACTACTAGACATTTCAATTATAAATGTTTCCCCAAAGATATATCTTAAACAAACCGAAATTGATAAAGCAAAAATTCTATTATCTTCTTTTTCAATAGACAAAACCAAACCATTATTAATGATCAGTGTTTTGGGAAGTGATGCCAATAAGTCTTATCCGGCAAAATATATGGCGAAGATTTTGGATAAAATTATTACCATAAAACCCAGGGCTCAAATTTTATTCAATTATTATCCGAATCAAGTAACTCAAGCCAAAGAGATCTATAAACTTTGCAGAGAAAAAACACAAAAGCAAATATTTTTTGATATATACGGAGAAAATATACGTGAATATTTAGCATTAACATACCATTGCAATGCATTAATAGGAAATGAGGGGGGTGCTGTAAATATGGCAAAAGCTATTCCAATACCAACTTTTATTATTTTTTCTCCCTATTTAAACAAAGCTAATTGGTTTGGAAGTTCGGAGGCTAACTCACATATTGCCGTACATCTTTCAGATTTTATTGAATATGAAGTAAATGACAAGAAAAAGGCAAAACGGAACCCCGAGGTGTATTATTTAAAATTTATTCCCACATATATTGAACCGATACTAACCAAGTTCTTAAGTACTGTACTATGAAATACCGATTCCTAATTTATATTTCATACAGATATTCCATTCCGGTAGGAATTCCGTTGGAAAAAGAAATATTAAAGAAAGGGTATGAAGTAAAATGGTACGCGGATGTAGCTGAAACAAAAGAATATATAATCACGAAATCCTTTGTATTAAATAATATTAATGAAGTATTAGACTATGAACCAGATATTGTCCTTTGTATCACTAACATAGTTCCAGATTTTATTACAGGATTAAAAGTTCAGGTTTTTCATGGGTTTAATGCACAGAAAAGACCTTCAAAAAAGAATAAGTTTAGTCATTTTAGAATTAGAGGTTTTTTCGATTTATATTGTACTCAAGGCCCTTCTACCACAGTCTTTTTCAAAGAACAAGCTTTAAAACACCCTCATTTTGAAGTTGTTGAAACTGGGTGGTCTAAAGTAGACCCTCTATTCCCTTTAGAGGATTATAAGAAAGATGCTTTTCCAAACATACTAATAGCTTCAACCTTTACGCCAAGATTAAGTTTAGCACATAATAACGAGGTGTTTAAAGAAATTTCAAGGTTAGCTACAACAGGAAATTATCATTTTAATATGGTACTTCACCCTAAAATGGATTCTGAAATTTTAACTAAATGGAAATCTTTAAACGGACGATATTTTACCTTCCGGGATACAGTAGATTTAATTCCACTATACAAAAAAGCACACATCCTTTTTGCTGATACAACATCTGCAATTCAAGAATTTGTTTTGCAAAAAAAACCTGCAGTTGTGTATAACAACTCAACTTCAGAAAGCTATTTGATTCATGTAACTGAAATTGAAAAGTTAAAATCCTTATTTGACCGAGCATTACAATATCCAAGCGAAATAATATCGATTATAGAAACCTCTATTAACAAATTTCATCCATATTTTGACGGTAAATCAAGTGAACGAATAATTGAAGCCTGTATATACTCTATTCATAAGGATAAATCGCACATTTCTAATAAACCCCTAAATGTTATAAGGAAGTATAAGATAAGAAAGAAGCTAAAATATTTCACATTAAAAACTTATAGTCATCCATTTACATTAAAAAAAAATTAAATTTGTTGCCGTAATAGATCATATTTTTAATGATGGAAGTTAAAAAATTAACCGCAATAATTACAACAGGTAATGAAGAACACAATATAAGAGGTGTGTTGAAATCCGTTTCTTTTGCAGACGAAATTATGGTTGTCGATTCCTACAGCAAAGACAGAACTGTAGAAATTGCTAAAGAATATACTAATTTCATTATTCAAAGAGAATTTGATTCTTATTCTTCTCAAAAAAACTGGGCAATTCCTCAGGCTTCCCATGAATGGATTTTATTAGTTGATGCTGACGAACGAATAACTCCCAAATTAAAAAAAGAAATTCTCGATGTATTAAAATCCCAGGATATTGATCATTATTCCGGATTCTGGATCCATCGTATGAATCATTTTATGGGACAAAAAATACATTATAGCGGGTGGCGCAATGATAGAGTAATTCGTTTATTCCGTAGAGACTATTGCAGGTATAATGACAAAAGTGTTCACGAAGAAATAATTACTGAGGGTAAAGTAGGAATATTAAAAGAAAAAATGTCCCATAATACTTACGTCACACTTGATAATTACTTCCATAAAATATCTAAGTATGCAAGTTTACAAGCTAAAGAATATGATGAAAAGACAGGCCGTTTGACACCTTACCATTTTATACTTAAACCATTATGGGGATTCTTTAAACATTATATTTTGCAAAGTGGTTTTAGAGACGGTGTCCCGGGGTTAGTTATTGGTTATATACAAGGATATACTGTTTTTATGCGCTATGTTAAACTATGGCTATTAAGAAAAAACCGGATGTAAATAATTTCAATATTATTTTCATCTCCAAAAATAATAACGCTTTTTAAATTTTTCTTGTTTATTATAATAGGTTGAAAATTTATTTGAATAAAAATACATCATATCTAAAATTTTATTCTTTGACTTTAATGGATATAATTTAGCATATTCATCACACATTATATCTAACATATCGTCTTTTGGAGAAAGTTTAGCAAAATTTTTCATCCTAGCTTGAAAATCCATTTTTTGAAATTTCATTCTGTTCAAGTCAACCAAATAAAATTCATATCCTTCATTGGTTTTTTTAATAAGGGTATTACCTGGAGAATGATCTAAAAAATTAATCCCACTTTCATGAAGCTTAAAAGTAAAACGGGTAAAAGCTCTTAAAATATTTTCAAAATCGGGGTAGGTTTTATTATTTATTAATTCTCTATAAGTTAAATCGTATAATAATTGCTCGCTAACATAATAGCTTTTTTTAAAATAAATTAAGGTAGAATACTCAAAAAAAGCTATGGGAATAGGTGTTTTTATACCCAATTTCATTAGTTTATTTCCATACTCAAAAGAACGTCTAGCCTTCGATTTTCTAAAAAAATTATAAACGATTTTATTTATCAGATTTGGTAATTTAAAAGATTTTATATTTAGTACAACACCATTAATCTTTATTATTTTTATTACATTTCTTTTTCCTTTGCCTTCCCTTAGGTTATCGAATTCATCAATTATTTCAGTTAGTAAATTCTCGCTTATTTTCTTATGATTTCTATTGAAAAACTTAACCTCTTTTTCTTTCATAAAATAATTTCTTTATGCTAAATTTATAGACGACTAAGTCCTTTTATAAAAATTCTAATAGCTGAAATATATAAAAATCACAATCTTAATTTTTCTATAAGAAATTTGTAGTATTGCAAATATAGGGTTCAAAAATTAATCTTTATATGTTCAATCACTTTTTAATCACTCGTTTTAACTTACGAGCGACGGAATGGAATACCAACAAAAAAAATAAAGCCGTCCTTACAGATGAGTGGCATAAAAATCGCTTTCAACTTTTTACAGATTTTTGTTTTCCAAGTGTAGCTTCTCAAACTAATAAATATTTTAAATGGTTAGTATTTTTTGATATTTCCACTCCTGAGGAATACAAAAAACTAATTGCTACTCTAGAGGCTAAAATGAGTAATTTTATTCCCCTTTTTATTGATGGTATGTCAAATTTTCTGCCTTCTATAAGATCATATATAGAAGACTATACAGAAGATTACATAATTACAAGCAGAATAGATAATGATGACTGTATTAGCAAATATTATATTGATGAGGTTCAAAAAAAATTCAATAATCAAGATTTTATGGCTTTGGATTTTATAAATGGCTATACTATTCAAATACAACCTACAATTAAGATAGGGAAAAAATTACAGCAGCATAATCCATTTATTACTCTTATAGAAAAAAATCATAACCCAATAACTATTTGGCATATCCGACACGCACACTGGAAAAGAGAAAAAAATATTTTACAAGTACGAAATACCAGAATATGGACTTCCATAATTCATCAGGAAAATAAAGTCAATGAATTTACTGGATATGGCAAAGTAAATTTGAATGATTTTTTTGAAAATTTTGAAATTCTATCAACCCAAAAAAATCTTATCAATAATAATGTTATTCCACTTTCTAAATGGATTCCCCAAAGTCTTTTTAATGCGTTTTTATCCTATTGGAAATATTACTTTAAGAAATTTAAAAAAAAATTAGGTGTCTATTATACCAAAATGCATTAAAATCTTGTAATGGTTTTTATAAAGAAAAAAATGAAAAATTGGAATATTCGAGCCAAAAAGTATATCAAGATCCATAAATAAATGTTATGATAGCAGAAATAAATAAATGTCTAGATACCCTAAAAAAAGGAGGTCTCATCCTCTACCCTACAGATACCATCTGGGGTATTGGCTGTGATGCTACTAATGCTGAAGCTGTCGAAAAAATCTATTCATTAAAAAAACGCCCCGAAAGTAAGTCCATGATTTGTCTTGTTTGTGATTTTAAAATGCTTAATCAATATGTTAAAGAAATCCCCGAAGTGACCTACGACCTGTTAAAATATGCTGTAAAACCAACCACGATAATCTATGACCGCCCTCTTCACATTGCCGAAAATCTTATAGCTGAAGATAACTCACTTGCGTTTCGAGTAGTTAAAGACCCCTTTTGTAATCAACTTATAAGAAAATTAAAACGTCCTATTGTTTCTACTTCTGGGAATTTAAGTGATAAAACAGCTCCTAATAACTTTCAAGAAATAAGTACAGTCATTTTGGAAGGGGTTGACTATGTTGTAAATTTGCAACGCAATAAAAAATCTGCAAAGCCATCGACTATCATTAAGTTGAAAACCGACGGAACAGTACAGATTATACGTAAATAATGGTATGTCTAATTTTCAATATTTTAAAAACGCTATTGAACATCCTGTCTTTAAAACGGTTTCTCAGGCCGCCTCAAACCTAAAATTAGAAAGTTATGTTATTGGCGGCTATGTGCGTGATTATATATTAAAAAGAGAAGATTCTAAAGATATAGATATTGTTGCAATAGGAAGTGGTATTGATCTTGCAAAAGAGGTTTCACAACTTCTCCCCGGAAAACCTAAAGTATCCGTTTTTAAAAATTTTGGTACAGCTATGTTAAAATCCGGATCTATAGAATTAGAATTTGTAGGTGCCAGAAAAGAATCATATAAACAAGATAGTCGTAATCCTTCTATAGAAAATGGCACTTTGGAAGATGATCAAAACCGAAGAGATTTTACTATAAATTCATTGGCATTAAGTCTTCAAGAATCAACTTTTGGCAGGTTATTAGACCCTTTTAATGGAATAAAGGATTTGAAAGGTAAACTTATCCGTACCCCTCTCGATCCCAATATAACTTATAGTGATGATCCCTTGCGAATGTTAAGGGCTATCCGTTTTGCTACACAATTACAGTTTACTATTGAAATAAAATCTTTTGAGGCTATTGCTCTAAATGCAAATCGTTTAAATATAATATCAAAAGAACGAATCGCCGATGAACTTCATAAAATATTAGCTTCGGAAAAGCCATCCATAGGATTTGGAATATTAAACAAAACTAAACTATTACCTTATATTTTACCAGAATTATCATCGCTAAAAGGAGTTGATGATATTGAAGGTCAACGTCATAAAGATAATTTTTGGCATACACTTGAAGTTGTTGACAATATTGCTAAATCAACAAATAATGTATGGTTAAGGTGGGCAGCTTTATTACATGATATCGGTAAAGTTCCCACTAAAAAATTTGATGAAAAGTTGGGATGGACTTTTCATAGACATGAATTTGTTGGTTCTAAAATGGTTTACAAAATATTTAAGCGCCTTAAAATGCCTTTGAACAACAATATGAAATTCGTTCAGAAAATGGTATTGATGAGTTCACGACCTATAGTTATTGCAACCGACGTTACAGATAGTGCTATTCGCAGACTCATTTTCGATTCAGGTGATTATATTGATGATCTAATGACGCTTTGTGAAGCTGATATAACTACCAAGGATCCAAATAAATTTAAAAAATATCTCAGTAATTTTAAAAAAGTAAGAGAAAAAATAATTGAAGTCGAAGAACGCGATCATATCCGTAATTTTCAACCCCCTGTTACTGGTGATGAAATTATGAAAACTTTTGGTTTGAGGCCCTCTCGAGAAATAGGAATTATTAAAGACGCCATTAAAGAAGCCATTTTGGAAGGTGAAATTCCTAATGAATATGAAGATGCAAAATCCTATATGTTACAAAAAGGAAAAGAATTGGGGTTAAATCCAGTAAAATAGTAATCATGGATGGTACTTTAAAATCCAAGAGCTTAAACAAAAGCAATCTATGAAAGACAATAATCGTGTTATTTACTGGCTCCTTACTGGCTGTATTCTAATTTTTATAATGGTAATAATAGGTGGGATTACTAGATTAACTCATTCTGGATTATCTATTTCTAATTATAAGCTGATTTCAGGTACTTTACCTCCATTAAATGATATTCAATGGCAAGAAGCTTTCGAACTTTATAAAAAATATCCTGAGTATCAAAAAATCAATCAGGATTTTGATTTACAAGATTTCAAAGACATCTATTTTTGGGAGTGGCTTCACAGAGTTATTGGACGGCTTTTAGGTGTGGTTTTCTTAGTTCCTTTTCTATATTTTTTATTAAAAAAACAACTTTCAAGTTCTACTATTAAGAAATGTATCATCTTACTCATTTTGGGAGGGTTCCAGGGATTTTTAGGCTGGTATATGGTTATTAGTGGTTTGGTTAACCGACCTGATGTAAGTCATTATAGACTGGCAATGCATTTAATAATAGCTTTTATTACATTTAGTTTTGCATTATGGGTAGCTTTAGATATTAAGTATCCTCAAAAAAAGGATATCAGCAAAAGATTAAGAAATATAATACGAATAGCCTTTGTATTTTTATTACTTCAAATTATATGGGGGGCCTTTGTTGCAGGTTTAGATGCTGGATTGATACACAACCATTGGCCCTTAATGAATGATGGAAAATTTATTCACGAATCTGTGATAATAGAACGAACTCCTGTTTGGAAAAATTTTATAGAAGGGAAAAGCGGCGTTCAATTTATACATCGTTACTTAGCATTTATAGTTGCTATTTCAATTATTTATATTTGGTTTAAAACTAGAAATTTAGGTCTAACGTCACTTCAAAAAAAATCTATTAACTTATTACTTGTATTAGTGATTGTTCAGTTTGTACTTGGTGTTTTTACATTGCTTTTACAAGTGCCTGTTTTATTAGGAGTTTTACATCAAGTTACTGCTTTTTTTCTATTAGC